>Ga0307378_10000035_pt1 | contig 246120 bp, 231 predicted proteins | sample UN1MG_FD_202238 | JGI IMG/M metagenome (GOLD analysis project Ga0307378, IMG submission 202238) | Soil microbial communities from Risofladan, Vaasa, Finland - UN-1 | ecosystem: Environmental > Terrestrial > Soil > Coastal area > Acid sulfate soil | place: Finland: Risofladan, Vaasa... | reverse complement strand
CGTCTCACCCAACAAGCTGATGAACAGAAAGACCTTGCCAAGGATATGATGCAAGGCGGTAATAAGGCTGGCGCCAAACAGGCTCTTATGCGTCGTCAGCTCTATATGAAGAAATTAAATGAAACTCAAAATAAGATCCTCAACCTCCAAGGTATGATCGAGGCTATCTCTGAAGCCAAGGATGTTGCTGAGACCACCAAGGCCATTCAAGAAGGTGTTGGTGTCATTGATGTTACTCTTAAGGATGTCACTCCTGCTGACACTGAGCGTGCTATGTTTGAGATGCAATCCTCTATGGAGAAGGTCTCCTTTGCCTCTGAAGCCTTAGCTGATACTTCTTTCTCTGAGACCGAGCTTGATATTGATATGGAAGATGCTATTGACCAAGAAATGAAAGAACTCGAGATGGAACTCTCCCTCGGTCAAGTTGACGAGCTTCCCGATGTCGGTGTCACCACCAAGACAACTAAGACTACTCCTGTCAAGGAAGAACAGGATGAAATTGGTGACGAAATTACCGAGCTCCGCAAGAAGATCGAACGCGAACGAAGTGGAGCGTAAAAGTTATTTTTGTTGTAGCGTGTGAAAGCGCTACCTTTTACTTATTTTTAGTTTTTTCCGATAGGATGTCCATCCATCCAAATTGAACAACTTCCAGTGAGTATCAATTCCTTTACTAATTCTTTTTATCGCTAAGAGAAGCACTATTTACTCAGTTCATATGCATACAAGCAAGCTTTTTATACCTCCGCGCAGAACGTCTATTTGAAAAATAGGATTATCTTTCGAGAGAGAACATTTGAGAGAGACGTCCTTTTCGAAATTGGAAATGAGGTAGAAATTATTATGACCTTTTTGAAAAAAATATTTTTAAACTATCTCTTTGCCTTCTTACTGATAACTCTATCAGTAACAGGATTTGTTAATGCTTTTGACTTGGATCCAGGTGATCCAAGTAATGGTGGTGGGGATGATGATACAATTGCCCCTTATATTGTATTAACACCATCTGAAGATATTGTTAGTCATAAAGTAGCTGTAGAAGTTGTAGCAATTGATTTTGATTCAGGAGTGAGTTCTATAAAACTCTACATAGATAATGTTTGGAAAAAAACTGTTAATAGTAATTATTGCGATTATTCTTGGGATACAAGTATTTATGACGATAAATCCATCCATACTGTTAAGGTAATTGCTAAAGATAATGCTGGTAATGAACGTACTAGAATACAGTCATACACTATTGGATACAAGGTAGAAACCCAGAACTATTTACATCCAAGTGCATATATGGACGATGGATATGAACATGATTTTGCAGCACCACTTGCTTATACAATAATTGAAACTGATCGATTTGTTATCGTCATGCAAATAACAGCTGATTCAATTTTATTTGACTATATCGGTGATACTCTAGGTTGCTCTCTTGATGTTGTAACAATGTATTATTGCAAAGATAACTATCGTTTAGATTACGATTTAGTTGAAAGACCATTCTATGCTCCTAAGGGCACCCTAATTGAGCTTAATTTTGAAATGGATGAAAGCAACACAGGTTTGGCAGATAATTCCATAGGAATAATTGTGGATGACCATCCTGATGACCGATCGTTTTGGCCTAATTTTCAAACACCAGATAAAGTTGCTGCAACTGATTTAGGAATTGACCTACTTTCAGGAGCAATTAGCACATTAACTGGATTTTTAGGTCTAGGAACAATTGGTGGTTTTGTAGTTAGTAAAATCCAAAATCATGTAATTGGTGAACTCAGAGAAGGAAATACTAATCCATTTGATACTGGATATGTTGGAGCTACTTCAGTTGATATTAATTATAGAAGCTTAGAACCAAATGGTCAAAATACTTTATATCCTGATGGTAAACTAAATTATGCATATGATGCAATAAGCCGACATTCAGTGTTCTATCGTTTTGATAATGATATTAATCTTATTGGTCAAACGATAGGGATAAAATTTAGATGTAACATTGAATATGTAGATGATAGAACAACTACTGTTGATACATTTTTCAGTGAATGGGTTAAAGTAGAATTCAAACTTGTTTCATAGAAGACTGAGATAAAGGATGAAAGTAATATGATGAATAAAAGAAAGAACCAGTCAAGAAAACCAAGCTTTTTAAAAAGTGGAAAAATTAATAGCGAAAGTAAAATCTTTAGCGTTTTATTTTTCTGTTGCTTGCTTTGGTTCTCAAATATTTTTTTAGTAACTTGTTATCTTCCGATTGCAAATAAAGAAGGACTAAATGTTGAAGCAAATCAAAATGGTACCTCAACCCCTACAGTAGAATTTACCCCCTTAGCTCGGTACCCTTCTAATAAGACAACTCGTGGGTTAGGCTTTGCTATGCGAGACAATTATATCTTTAGTATTATAGGCTACAGTCCCACAATTATTGATGTTAGTAATATTAGCAATCCGACTTTTGTAGCAGAATATCCTGTAGAGACTGGTAGAATGAATACCTTAGCATTAGGAGACGATTATTTGTTTCTTGGCACTTCTAGTGGATTAGAGATCATCAATATAAGTGATCTTGCGAATATTACTAAAGTAGGACAATGTAACACTACTAATCCCGTACGAAAAATAGTGCTTCAAGGAAACTATGCGTATTTAGCTGCAGAAAATAATGGCTTGGTTATTGTGAACATAACAGATCCAACAAACCCATTTGAAATTAGCTCGTACAAGACAAATATTGATACCCGGGATATCGTACAAAAGGGATCGATCATTTTTATTGCAAACAGTAATAGAACTGATAGTGCCTTAGTGGTTATTGATGTAAGTGATCCAATGAATCCGGTTAAAATAGGGTATTATGAAAACTCAGAATATCCCGAAATGTTTGGCTTAAGCATAACAGTAAATAGTTCTTATGCCTATCTGGGTACGGAAGAACATGGACTTTTTATCCTAGATATAACAAACACCTCGCATCCACATTTGGTCAGTCATTTCTATGGCAATACAGAACAACCTATTGGTGAACACGGAAACGAAGAAATTGTAAGCGGTACCTTTGTAAAAGAGCAATATGTCTTTGAATCTGGTGGAGCTACAAGCTTATATATGCTCGATTTTTCTGAATCGGCAAATCCAACCTTAATTGGTCAATACTCAGGTGCTTATTTGCTTTATGGTGTTTATGTTCATGATACCTATCTATTCCTTCAAGATGTTCTCTTGGGAATTATGATTTTAAATATGACATTCTTGGACACCACTGGGAGACCTCCAGGACAAATTATTGCGATGATACTTGTCCCCTCGCTAGGAGTAGTAATTATTATAACAATCGTTATACTTTATAAAAGAAAGAAAATCAGTAGTAGCTAGTTCATCACTATTGTTTTTTTGTAGCGTCTAAAAGCGCTACCCTTCAATTATTTTTTTGTTTTTCAATTTTTACTTTTTGTTAGATATTTTATATATTTTAGTAATTAGAGATTTTTTTCCATAACCTTTTTACTCTTTTAGAACACTAATTATTTGAGGGATGATTATTTGTGTACATTTCTACATAAAACAATTTTTAAAAGAACCACAATGTTCCTTTTACTTATATCGTTGGTTTGTTTGCCTTATTATATAGTCCTATCATGTGGCCAAGAGGTTAATACTAGTTATTCTTTCCGATTGAATAAAGATTCTCCTAGCGTAAGTTTTAGTACTTATCTTGGAGGGAATGATACTGATAGAGGATTTGATATTGCCCTTGGACAAGATGGAAGTTACTTTGTAACTGGTTCCACTTGTTCAGCAAATTTCCCCGTTTTGAATGCTTATGATATTACCTACAATGGTGCTAGTGATTCGTATTTTGGGGATGTCTTTATTACTAAATTCTCTGCTGATGGTTTATTACTTTGGAGTACTTTCTTAGGTGGTAATAAAGATGAAGTGGCTCATAGTATTGCTGTTGCCAATGATGGATGTTGTTATGTAACAGGATGGACTGACTCAAGTGATTTCCCTATAAAGGAAGCTATTAATGATAATTTAAGTGGCAATGGAGATGGTTTTGTAACGAAATTCTCTTCTAGTGGTTATCTCCTCTGGAGTACCTATCTTGGCGGTTGTAATGGAGATTTATGTAGAGGAATAGCTTTAGGAACTGATGACAGTTGTTATGTAGTTGGATCGACAAATTCAAGTGATTTTCCAATTTTGAACGCTTATAATAGCACATTTAGTGGCAATTATGATGCTTTTGTTACTAAATTCTCTCCAAGTGGTTCTCTTCTCTGGAGCACTTTCTTAGGAGGAAATGAAAACGATTATGGTTATGAGATTGCTGTTGCTAATGATAATAGCTGCTTAGTAACAGGTGGTACAAGATCTGTTAATTTCCCCACAAAGGATGCCTATGATAATACATTAAATGGTCAGACGGATGTTACTATTTCAAAATTTTCCTCTGATGGTGAGCTTCTTTGGAGTACTTATCTTGGAGGAAATGGAAATGAATATGGAAGTGGAATTGCATTAGATTCTGATAACAATTGTTTTGTGACAGGATGTACAGGATCAAATAATTTCCCTACTCTGAATGCTTTTAATAGTACCTATGGTGGTTTAGGTGAAGCGTTTGTTCTAAAACTCTCGACGAGTGGTTCTCTCCTCTGGAGTACCTACTTAGGAGGAAATGAGGAGGAATATGGTATTGGTATTGTTGTTGCTAATGATGATAGCTGTTATATTATAGGATATACATTTTCATTTGATTTTCCAATGTTAAATGCATATGATAACACTTGTAACGGTGGATATGACTCTTATATAACAAAATTCTCGTCCAGCGGCTCTATTCTTTGGAGTACATTTCTTGGAGGAAATTCTAGTGATGCAGGATATGGGATTGCTATTAATAATGAAAACAATTGTTATGTATCAGGTTCAACTTGGTCAAACAATTTTCCCATAATAGATGCATTTGATGATGTTTATAGTGGATTAGGCGATGTTTTTATTACTAAATTCAATATACCACAACAAAGAGTTTCTGCTTCTGATTTCTTAGGATTTGTTTTGATATTACCCATTCTAGTATTTATAATGCGAAAAAGGAAGAAGTGAATTTTTTTCTTTATAGCTTTTAATAGCGTTACAGCTATTATTTTTTTAAATCTTTTTTCAAAAAAAATCCTTGTGATTTTTTCAGGCGTAGAATGAAAGAATAGAAAATTTAAATAAAAAAAATTTGTAATAATGTTAAATTTGCTATAATTTCTTTACTCCTTTTTTTTATAAATTTTTAACAAAGTTCCCATAATTAAATTCACAAAAAGGAATGAAAAACTTAATCCAAGGATGCTTGCATTCCCAGAAGGTTCCAGATCTTCTATTTGAATTAAATACCAAGTATCTTCATAATCTACCAATCCAATAATATTACCTTTTTTAGCTAAATTCAAATAGGCTATTCCTCCTTCATAATATTGTGCAATTTCCCGGGGATTTGATGTATCTTCTACATCTATAATTTGTAAACCCCTTGTTCCTGCTAAATAGAGATAGTTATTCTCAAGTAATGGTGAAGAAGCTTCAAATCCTTTTACTTCTCCTAATAGTACTGGATTTAGAGGGTTGCTATTATTATAAATTCGTAATCCTTCATTATCTGGTCTTATTATTAGAGCATACATTAGATTATCTTGAAATAAAATATTACCAGCCATCCAATCAAATACCTGTAATTCAGTAATATTTTGAGGATTGCTAACATTTAAGAGAAGATCTCCACTTCGATCATAGTCTGCAATATAGACCATATCCTCTTGGAGGCATTCGATATGAGACATTATATGTCCAATTGAATAACTGCCAATACTATTTATAGTATAATTGTCAAAAAATTCAAACACTTCAAGCCCACCCTCAGCTTTTGCACAATAAATCCTGTTTTCCCAACAATCTATCCTGTAATATTCATTTGATCCACTGTAATAACCGCCAATTACTGTAAGCTCAGAGGGATTAGAAATATTAACAAATTTGATCCCAGCATGCATGAAATCAACAATGGCAATATCTTCTGTAATAATGAAATCATGACCACCTTTGACTATGGGATCAACAGTATTACTAAAAGCCAATGTATCAAGTAAGATTGGTTCTTCGGGATTTTCTATATCATAACTCATCAATCCTTTTTCGAAATCAAAAACGAAACAATAATTGTCAACAATTTCAATATAATCTGTTCTTCCTCCTGTAGAAATTTCACACAATTTTGTAAATTGAATATCATCACCAGTCGTTGCTAAAGATTCAGTGAATTGAATATTGAATAAACATAAAGAAAAGACTAATAGAAGCGCAAGAGAATCTAATTTTTTAATGCTCAAATTTGAATTTCTCCTTTTAATGTTTCCCCTATTATCAAACGTGCAAGTTTTTTTTAAATTTTTATAAAACTCTACAAAAATTCAATATCTCTAGAGCAGTGATTTCCTTTTACCTGATTTTATTTTCGAGGTAATGGAGATATTTAGAAAATTTTTATGTTAATTCAAGCTTGTTATTTTTATTGGTTTTAGAATTTATAGAAAAAGAAAAGAAAAAAAGGAGAATTATATTTAGTATTCCCTAAATTAAAAAGATGAATAAGAAAGCAATACCATTGGTTCGAACTCTCCGAGCTCAAAAAGACAATCGAACGCGAGTGCAGCAGTACGTAGGAACAAATTGTTTTTGTGGCGAGTTTTTTTTCTTCTCGCTGCAACTCTCTCATCTTTAAAAATTCGTTTCTTTTGTTTAGTGAATTCGTATCAGGAATGCATCAAAATGACTGTCGAATGATGCGATGTATTGTATTTGGTATTGCCGACAGTAAGCGATATTTGCGGCATCTACAAAGCTCACATAATTTTTCTTTTCTCTTGTGTCTTTATTTATTTCTCTAAACATGGCCCATGTTAATTCTTCTATTTGTGTATTCCATGGTAATATTCGAATGAATTTTTCCTCCCCGTAGAGATACGAGTAAAAATTTTCCACTACTACTCGATTGTTCCTTGATCGTATGAGGAGGAGTGTCGCTGTTTCTGCTATCACTAATGGTGTTGTATAAATTAATCCATATTTTCCTTCGCTCATTTCCCCTAATATTCTTGCACTTGTGGAATATTGTTCATCCATTGGATGACTTATTCCTGTTAAAAACCCAGTGTCCAGTAAAATTGCCATTATTCCTTTTTCCCCTTTCGTTAGAGTGAGTAGATCTCTTCATCGTCCTTGGTTGGCAATTTTGCTTTCGGATCATATGGTGTTCCCTTTAGTTGTTCTAAATTTTTAATGATCTTCTGTGCACGGTCTTTTGTTAATCGGGGAGTATTTGCAGCTTTTGCTACTATTTCCTCAAAATTACTACTGGCAAATTCCACACAAAGGTCTATGATTTCTTGTAAAGTTATCTTTCGTCCTAGCTGTAGGATTAGTCTTGCCTGCAATTCATCCAGTGCTTTTTTATCGGATATTTTTATGACAGCCATAATAAATCATTATATACTTATCTACCTTGGTATAAAAGTCTACTCATTTTATTCTGTTCTGAGTCGACAAATTCTTGAAATTGGATAGATTTCATGGAAGACTGAACGCGAGCGCAGTGGCGCGTAGTAGGTTTAAGGTTCTTTTTTGTAGCGTGTCTTCGCGCTACATTTCAATTATTTTTTTTTTCATTTAATTTTTCATAGTCATAAACTTAATTTTTGAAGTGAAGGATGTTGCTGTAACAACCGGCTTTATTATAGAATACACCAAAAAAATTAATTCAATCACATCTAGTGGTTTGATTAGCTCTTTTTCAGTGGTATGCTCTCTTTTGATAGATCCTCAAACCAAAAGCTAAATTGTGGGTTTATGGTTGTAATTGTCGCAATTGCTTTTTTATTCTCGACTATTTTATTGAATACTTCATCATCATATGTAGCATATATTTCCGAGGAACAAACAGCTGTTGCTAAGATCAGACAATCAATAAAATCTGCATGAAAAGCACGAAAAGCATAAGCTAATTCTAAAATTGTCGGATTACTTGTCCATGATTGTATGTGTAATCGTTTATCATATCTCAGTGTATCTAGTCCTCTCACCACCTCTTGATAGGTTAACACTGTATCAGTTGCTATTTTCGCTCCTTTTGCTGCTAGTTCAAATAGAGTTATTTCAGAGAGTTGAACCTGATTGCCATTTCCAGCGGCCATTTTTTGGACAAGCAATGGATCCATACCTTCTATTGTAATTCCAATAAAAGGAAGGAAGTACGTTGTATCCAACAGAATTTTCTTCATGTTTCAGCATCCTTTGATAGCTGCTTCCGAAATTGTTTCCATGCATGCATACTAATGGTTACTTTTGTTGGTTGCGCTAGAAGTTCTTCTATTGAATAGAGTTTTCGTATAATTAACAAGTTGTTGTGTATGGTTAAAATAATTGGTTGATTCTTCTCCAACCCTAGTTCTTCACGCACTTCTTTTGGTGGGAAAATTTCTCCTTTCGAACCTATTTTTAGGATGTGTTCTTTTGTATCACTCATTTCACTCAAAAGATAGTATTCACTCGAAATTTAAAAATATTTCGAGTGAATCAACTACCTCTTAGAAATATCATTTGACCAATATTATTCAATTGAAGATGTAAAAATAGCTTTTTCCGCTCTTTTTTTTAATATTAAAATTACTTTTGTAACGAGTAATCGCTACTTTTCAATTTTTTTTAAAAATTAGACTTTAATTAAAGTTAATTTTCCGCAAACTTTTTACCCTTATAATATTTTATTAATTTGAGGGATGATTGTTTGTGTAAGCTTTTAAACACAATTAGTTCTAAAAGAGTAGTGTTGCTCTTCTTAATTATTTTACTGGCATTTTTGCCTTATAGTCTGGTTCTTTCTCTCGAACAAGAAACAGGTACTGATCATTTTTTAACTCTCAATACTAATTCTCCTAGCTTAAGTTATAGCTCTTTCCTAGGTGGTAACAATATTGATGGTGCAAGTAGTATTGCTCTTGCTAGTGATGGGAGTTATTATTTAACAGGTGGTACATCTTCAAGTGACTTTCCTACTTTGAATGCTTTTAATAGCACTTATGGTGGTAATAATGATGCTTTTCTAGCAAAATTTTCCGCAAGTGATTCACTCCTTTGGAGTACATATTTGGGAGGTAATGATTCAGATGGTGGAAATAGTCTTGCTGTGGCTTTGGATGGTAGTTGTTATATCATAGGAAGTACGTTATCAACTAATTTTCCTACTTTCAATGCATTTAATAGTACAAAAAGCGGTAGTGATTATGAAATTTTTATAGCTAAATTCTCTTCAAATGGAACTCTTCTATGGAGTACTTATTTTGGTGGTAATTATTGGAATATTGGTAGAAGTATTGCTGTGTCTTCTGATGGTAGTTGTTATATTACTGGTTGGACTTATTCCACTAATTTTCCAACATTGAATGCTTACAATAGCACCTATGGTGGTCTAGGAGATGCTTTTGTAGCGAAATTTTCATCAACTGGCACTCTCCTTTGGAGCACCTTCCTGGGGGGTAATCATATGGATGCTGGAATGGACATTGCAGTTTTCAATGATGGAATTTGTTATGTCACAGGTTTTACCTTATCAAATAATTTCCCCATTTTAAACGCCTATGATGATACCCATAATGGTTATGATGTTTTTATTACGAAATTTTCTGCTAGTGGTGCTCTTTTATGGAGCACTTTTCTAGGTGGAAGTTCTATGGAGGAAGGTTTTGGGATTACTATTGCTACAGATGGTAGTTGCTTTGCAATTGGACGTACAGTTTCTCAAAATTTCCCAATAACGATCAATGCTTACGATAACTCATATAATGGTGGTGAATATGATGCTTTTGTGACTAGATTTTCAGCTAGTGGTGCTCTTTTATGGAGTACTTACCTCGGAGGGACTTTGTATGATACTGCAAATGATATTGCTGTTGCTGATGATGGCAGTTGTTTTATTACTGGTTATACCAAATCAAATGATTTCCCAATTATGAAGGCCTATGATAAAACAATTAATGGAAATCTAACGGATGCTTTTGTAGTGAAATTCTCAAACAGTGGATCTCTTATTTGGAGTACTTTTTTAGGAGGAAATTCTGACGATTATGGTGGATGTATAGCTTTAACTAATGATGGCAGCTGTTATGTCACTGGAGCTAGTAGTTCAAGTGATTTTCCTACAAATAATGCATATGATAGTACACTTAACGGTGGAAGTGATGCTTTTATTACAAAATTTTCTGAAGGAAAGATCTCTCCGTATTATAGTTTCTTGTCTATCATAATTGTTATCCCGATTCTTGTAGTTGTTTTGCGAAAAAGAAAGAAATAATTTCTTTTTTGCTTTCTTTTTTTTCAAAAGATTCGCAGATATAACAAATTTTAAAAAATTTTCGAACTAAATTTCCTTTCTTGGAATGGAGTATGAACTAAGCATGCCAAAAACGAATGTAAATAATGTAGAGATTGAATATGAAACGATCGGTAACCCAAGCTCAAAACCTTTGTTATTAATCGCTGGTTTGGGTAGTCAAATGTATGCTTGGTCAGATGAAATGTGCAATGATTTAGCAAATAATGGTTTCTTTGTCATTAGATTCGATAATCGAGATGTGGGATTGTCAACAAAATTTGGCCATGCTGGTATTCCAGACTTTGCAGAGATTAATGCTACTTATGCTCGTGGAGAAAAGCCTGAGGTCCCTTACACTTTAGAAGATATGGTCAATGATGCAGTTGGTATTTTGGATGCTCTGAAGATTGATAAAGCTCACATCTGTGGTGCTTCCATGGGCGGAATGATCGCTCAAGCATTTGCATACAAGCATCCTTCCCGGGTCCTATCTCTTGCAATTATTATGAGTACCACTGGAAATCCTGAATTACCTCAAGGAAAGCCCGAAATCTTAATGCAATTCTTTGCGCCTATCCCTTCCGAACGGGAAACCTATATAGCAGAATCTGTTCGACGTGATAGGCTCATCTACGGTTCTTTTGATTTTGATGAAGCTCTAGCAAGAAAATATAGAACAAAAGAATACGATCGTTGCTATTATCCTGAAGGACCTATTCGTCAACTTGCTGCTTTGGCTGTTCCGGGAAATATTCAGCCCGAGATTTCCGCCATTCGAGCACCAACTGTTGTTATTCATGGGGGTGAAGACCCATTTTATCCAATTGAAGTAGGAAAAGTGATAGCAAAAACGATATCTGGAGCGGAATTATTGATTATAGATGGGATGGGTCATAGTTTTCCTCGTGAAGTTATCCCTATTATTGTTAATGCATTAGTTAAAAATAGTAACAAATAATAACATATTTTACAACCAGTCAAGACCTTATTTTGGGTAGTTACGTTTCAAGATGTTGGGAAGATGCATTGAGCAGCGAGTGATAGCTTTATTTTGCTTCTTGATAGAATTCTTTGTATCTTATGTACTTCCTCAGTGACCCATCATAATGAATAAATATCTAAACATCGGAAAGTAATATCATGGTTGGGAAGGTTGAAAACAAAACAAATTATTTGTTCAATATTGACCATCTTACTAGTGTCTAGTAGTGCTGGTTTTGTGGGCTTTGCTTTTGATAGAATTTCAAGAGATAATTTTTCAAAAGCATCTGAAATTAATGTGGATGTTATAAATCCTATAACTATTAATGCTTATTCAAATGGCGAATCAGTTTTGACCATCGTTGACAATCCCCTTTGGGTTGGTAATGCTGCTATCCGAACAGCTGTCCAACAATATCGGTTGGATCTGAATAATACTGGGTATCATACAATCTTATTTACTAATTATATAGCCAATGTCAGCTACTTGAAGCAGATCATCCAGGGTTATTATTACTCTGATCAGATTTCTGGTGTAGTATTGATAGGCCCGTTACCAAGTGCGTTCTTTTACCATCCCGCTTCTACAAATTTTTCAGCTGAAACGTTCATTTGCGACCTCTTTCTTACAGATTTGGATGGACAATGGATTGATGGTCCTACCCCTGATGGCGTTTATGACTTTCATTATGATTCTCTGGGAGATATTTATCCTGAAATCTATCTTGGCCGAATCGATGCATCTACCAGAACACTTGGTGGACAAACAAATGCTCAAAATATCCTCAATGTATTGAATCGTATCCATAGTTATCGTACTGGAGGTGTTGCTCGTACCCATCAAGCAATTACCTATATTGATGATGATTGGCAAATATATGCTAATGGAACCAATGATAATTGGCCAAGCTGGTTACAAAATCCTTATCCTGTTCGAACAGATGTTCACACCCCAGCTACTTTTACAAATGCTACTGATTGGCTTAACCGTATGACTCAAAACTATGAGTGGGCTCATCTCTGTGCCCATAGTGCTGCTAGCCCTTCTCAACATTATTTTGGTCCCGGAGGAACTGGTGAAGGAACAGTTACAGCAGCTCAAATACATGCTGCACAACCAACCTTCAATTTTTACAACCTCTTTTGTTGTCATGGTGCTGATTGGACACAACCAAACTGTTTAGCTACAACCTACCTCTTCTCGAGTAGCTATTCCTTAGCTGTCGTTGGGACAACCAAAACTGGGGGAATGTTTGGTGGGAATTATTTCTATAACCCATTAGCTCAGAATAAGACTATCGGTCAGGGTTTCAACGATTGGTTCCAAAACATTAAGTTTTATGATAGCACCTACTATCTTGAGTGGTTTTATGGTATGGTAATATTAGGTGATCCTTTCCTTACCATTAATTATGATTGCACTGTTTTCGCTCCTGAAGTTGTTTCTCCCACACACCCCAACCAGTATCAATGGTACACTGATGCTCTTCCAGAATTTAATTGGTCAATACCAATCGATGTGAATGGTATTACAGGCTATTATTATATCATCGATCATAATCCAAATACTGTTCCAAATGCAAATACTGGTACTTATACGACAGTGAATGGTACAAAATTGTTAGCAACTATGAATGAGGGAATCTGGTATTTCCATCTGGTTGCAATTGATGGTGCAGGAAATATTGGTTCAGTAGCTTCCCACTATCAGTTTCTGATAGATTATAACAATCCAAATATTGCTATCTTATCCCCTATTGATAGTGCATCCTATAAACCTGGACAAATAACGGTTTCTTGGTCTGCAACAGATACTGGTTCGGGATGCAATTATATTGAAATATACATTGATGGTAACTATGTAGCTACAGAGGTTCATCCAACAAATTCACATATTGTCGAGATTCTAGAAAACGGTTATTACAATTTTTCACTAAAAGTCTATGATATGTTAGGAAACATAAATATCGATTGGATTCAAGTCAGAGTGTATAGCTTTTTACAAAGTTCAGAATTCAAAATTATTCTCTATAGCGGAATAGGTCTTGGTGCTGTTATCCTGATCAGTTGTCCTGTGGTGTTAGTTGTTCGAAGAAAGAAGAGAATGAACAAGTAAAATAATAAATGAATGACTTGTAAGTTCATTCATCATTTTTTCCCATTCATATGGGAGTTCTTTGAAAAAGAAGGAAATAATTTCCTTCTTATTTTTTCAATATAAGTGGGAAAATGAGCTATAAAATATTACTTGAAAGACAAATTAGCACAATCTTTTTACTCTTTAGAGTACTAATTAGTCGAGGGATGACTAAACGTTTAAAATTTTACCCCTGTTGAATTTTAAAAGAGTATTGACATTCTATTTGATTGTTTTAATGATGTTTTTACCTTTTGGTATGAACACCTCTGGGCAAGAAGCAAAGATTGATCATTCATTAGCTCTGAATGCGACTTCTTCCAGCTTGAGCTTTAGTACCTTCTTGGGAGGTAGCGCATCAGATGATGGTTATGCAATTGCTGTTGGAAGTGATGGAAGTTGCTATGTAACTGGCTCAACCTACTCGTCTAATTTTCCCACTTTGAATGCTTATAATGACACTTATGATGATTATGGTGATGTTTTTGTTACTAAATTCTCCTCGAGTGGTTCACTTCTCTGGAGCACCTTTCTTGGTGGAAAATGGGACGATCAGGGAACTGATATTGCTGTTTCCTCTGACGGTAGTTGTTATGTGACTGGCTTAACTATGTCAGATAATTTTCCTACATTGAATGCTTATCAAGATACTTATGGTGATTATACAGATGCTTTTGTTGTAAAATTTTCCTCTAGTGGTTCGCTTCTTTGGAGTACCTACTTTGGGGGAAGTGGAACAGAAGATGGCTATTCAATAGCTCTTTCAAGTGATGGTAGCTGTTATGTAACAGGTAACACAGCATCAGGTGATTTCCCCACTTTGAATGCTTATAATAACACAAATGATGGCGTAGATGCTTACGTAGCCAAATTCTCTACAAGTGGTTCTCTCCTTTGGAGCACTTATTTGGGAGGAAAAGATGATGATCTTGGTTATGGTATAGATGTTACCTCTGATGGAAGTTGCTATACTATAGGTTTTACTAAATCAACCAATTTTCCCACTTTGAATGCTTATAATGACACTTATGGTGGTTCTTCTGATGTTTTTATTACTAAGTTCTCTTCAAGTGGTTCACTTGTTTGGAGCACTTATTTGGGAGGAAAGAACAATGATTTTGGATATGATATTGCTGTTGATGATAGTAACTCTTGTTATGTAACTGGTGAGACCGAGTCAAGTAATTTTCCAATCTTGAATGCTTATGATAGCACAATAGATTTACTAGATGTTTTTGTTGCGAAATTCTCTTCGAGTGGATCGCTTCTTTGGAGCACCTTTTTGGGTGATGGTAATTTAGATACTGGATACAAAATTGCTATTGGTAGTGAAAGCAGCTGTTATATTGCAGGTTACACTAGATCTATTTATTTCCCTACTTTAAACGCATTTGATTCTACCTTTAATGGTGGTGAATATGATGCTTTTATTTCAAAATTCTCTTCCACTGGCTCTCTCCTCTGGAGCACTTTCTTAGGAGGAAATGAAAGCGATTATGGTTATGGTATTGCAGTTTCCTCTGATAATTACTATGTAACAGGATCAACTTTATCAAGCAACTTTCCTACTTTAAATGCATATAATAGCACCAAAGGTAGCAATGATGCTTTTGTTTCGAAATTTTCCGAATCCTCCACCACCTCCTCTTCTGGAATTTCTGCTTTTAGCTTCTTAGAATTCTTGGTTATTCTACCTATTCTAATGGTCGTGTTGCGAAAAAGAAGAAACTAACTTCTTCTTTTTCCTTAAATTTTCTGTGTTTTTAAAGAAAAGACCGATTAATCTTCACCAACAGCCATATAGACCATATTATCTTTTATCTGTTCTATGCGTCTTTTATTTTTGGTGATATAGTTTACATGAATGATTCCTCTGATTTCCAAATTCATTAGCACTTGATTCATCTCCACATTTGATACTTCACCAAATTCTTGGGATAGGATATTCATTAATTCGTCATCTAAAAGAACGCCTTGACGTTTTTCTATAGCCATTAGGACAGCTGTTGCGAGGGGCATAGTTTTCCAAATTGCATTTTTCTCTTTGGACATAATCATTAGAACTCCTTGAGGAAATTACTTGTTAAAACACACTGTAAAAATTCCTATATCCATAGATTATTTTGTTTCCTTTAAAAAATTATGGAATGCGAAGAAATTTCCTCAAGAACTAGTTACCAAATTGCTTCTACGCAAATACTTTAATCTTTTTCCTAGGATTTCTTTTTGATTGAATATGTCTCGTGTAGCAATTACTAATAGTTCGTGTTCTACTATAGGGTATATTGATACCAGCTCTATTTTAAATAGCAGTGGTAGTACTATTGGCAGGATCAGTAGTGGTTCTATAAGAAATTCGAGTGGGAGTACTATTGGACGATTTTCTTCTGAAAGAGTGGTGAACAGCTCTGGGTCAACTATTGGTTATTTTAGGTCTGGTAGAGCATCTAATTCTAATGGTTCAACCATTGGCTATGCAGAAAATGGGTCCATTCGTAATAGTTCTGGATCAACTATAGGTATGTATAGAGATTCATTAACTGACGAACAATTAGTAGTTATTTTAGCATTCCTTTTCGATTTTTGGGATTTTGATTAAGGATTGAATGAATCAATCCTTTTTAATGTTAAATTGTAGGTGATAAAGAAGATACTTCTACAGAAGAACGTCTCAAGCGTTCTTTTGCTTTTTCATAATATTTGAGCACTTCAGGGGTTATTGATGCTTGTACCTTATTCTTTGCTGCGTCAAAATGCTCTTGATTAATAATATCTGTATTCATATCTGCTCGTAAAGCTAACATGCCAGCTTCTCTACACAATGATTCAATATCTGCTCCAGAGAAACCTTCAATTTCTTTCGCAAGGATTTTCAGGTCAATGCTCTCCTCAATAGGCATATTCTTTGTAAATATCTCAAGTATTTTTATTCTTGCTTTGAAGTCTGGTGGTGGAACTAAAACGAATCTATCGAACCTTCCAGGTCGTAATAAGGCATTATCAATAATATCTGGTCTATTTGTTGCAGCGATGATAACTACTTGTTTGATCATTTCCAAACCATCTATTTCAGTTAGAAGTTGGCTTATCACTCTTTCAGTACTACCGGAATCTCCTAACCCACTACCTCTTCGTGGTGCTAAAGCATCTATTTCATCGAAGAAAACAATTGTTGGTGCAGACATCTTTGCCTTTCTGAAAATTTCTCGTACAGCTTTTTCTGACTCACCAACCCATTTACTCATCATTTCTGGTCCTTTGATACTAATGAAATTAACTTCACTTTCTGTAGCTACTGCTTTTGCCAAAAGTGTCTTCCCGCAACCTGGAGGACCGAATAAGAGTATTCCTCTTGGAGGAGAGATACCCATTCTTGAAAATGATTCTTTGAATTTCAAAGGCCATTCTATAGCTTCCTTCAATTCTCGGATTTGCTCATCTAGACCTCCAACATCGTTCCAGTGAATGTTAGGTATTTCAGTGAAAACTTCTCGAATTGCAGATGGTTGGATTTCCTTCATAGCTGAAAGAAAATCCTCTTGAGTAACTACTAATATATCTAATAATTCTGGAGTAATTATTTTATCAGCATAATCAATATCTGGAAGGAATTTTCGTAAAGCCTTCATTGCAGATTCTCGACAAAGTGCTTGTAAATCAGCTCCTACATACCCATGAGTTTTTTCAGCTATTAAATCAAGGTTCACATCTGGAGCTAGTGGCATACCTCGAGAATGAATTAGGAGGATTTCACGACGTCCGTCTCGATCTGGTACACCAATTTCAATTTCTCGATCAAATCGACCTGGTCTTCGTAATGCTGGATCAATTGCATTAGGTCTATTAGTTGCTCCTACAACCATAACTTCACCTCGAGAGACCATACCATCCATTAAGGCGAGTAGTTGGGCAACAACTCTTCGTTCAACTTCACCTGTGACTTCTGCTCGTTTACTTGCAATAGCATCCAATTCATCTATGAAAATTATTGTTGGAGCTTTAGCTGAGGCATCTTTGAATATTGATCGTAATCTTTGCTCTGATTCTCCATAGAATTTAGACATAATCTCGGGGCCGTTAATGACAACAAAATTTGAAGCACTTTCATTAGCTACTGCTTTTGCTATAAGCGTTTTTCCACAACCTGGAGGTCCATGTAAAAGAACACCTTTTGGTGGCTCTATTCCTAATTTCTTGAACAATTCAGGATGTTTCATAGGAAGCTCAACCATTTCACGAATCCTTTGAATTTGATTTCCAAGTCCACCAATATCTTCATAGGAAGTTCTTTGAAGTGCTTCATCTGATACTTGAACTGGTTTGTCGATTACTTTTAGTTCGGTATCTTCTGTTATTCTGATTATTCCTTTTGGATTAGTGGATGTAACTGTAAAGGGGAGAGATTTGCCTAGGATGGGTATAAGAACAGTATCCTCTTCTGTTAAAGGATACCCTAATAATTTACGTTTAACGAAATTCTCGAAACTATAATCAATCGCTACAGGTGTCTGAAAAGGCGCTAAGGTAACTGTTTTTGCGTTTTTAGCATTAGCTTTGGTAACTTCAACTTTTTCTGATAACCCAACATCTGCATTGTTTCTGAGTAATTTATCCATACGAATTAATCCAGCATTTTGGTCTTCTGGATATGCTGGAGCTACTTCAGTTGATATTAACTATAGGAGTCTAGAACCAAATGGGCAAAATACTTTGTATCCTGATGATAAAGTTAATTATGCCTATGATGCAATAAGCCGACATTCAGTGTTCTATCGTTTTAGTAATGATAGTAGTCTTATAGGACAAACGATAGGGATAAAATTTAGATGTAATCTTGAATATGTAGATGATAGAACAACTACATTAGATTACTTTTACAGTGACTGGGTGAAAGTAGAATTCAAACTTGTTTCATAAGATACTGAGATATAGGATGAACATAATATGTTGACTAGAAGAAAGAGCCATTCAAGAAGATCAAGCTTTTTAACAGGTGGAAAAATAAAGAAGGAGAGCATAGTCTTTAGCGTTTTATTTTTCTGTTTCTTGCTTTGGTTCTCCAATATTTTTTTAGGTGCATGTTATCTGCCAAATACCATTAACGAAGGATTAACCACAGACGCTAAGCAAGATAGTGCAATCACCAATGTGGAATTTACCTTTTTAGCACATTACCCAGCTAATAGGACAACTCGAGGTTTGGGGTTCGCTATGCGGGACAATTATATCTATAGCATTATTGGATACAATCCCACAATTATAGATGTGAGTAATATTAGCAACCCGACCTTTGTAGCGGACTATCCTGTAGAGAATGGTAGAATGAATACTTTGGCTCTAAGAGACGATTATTTGTATCTTGGTAGTTCTAGTGATTTAGAAATCCTCGATATCAGTGATCTTTCGAATATTACTAAAATAGGACAGTGTAATACCACTAATCCTGTAGAAAAAATCGTGCTCCAAGGAAACTATGCCTATTTAGCAGCAGAAAATAATGGGTTGGTTATTGTGAATATAACTGATCCTACTAATCCATTTAAAATTGGTTCGTACAAGACAAATATTGATACCTGGGATATTGCACTAAAAGAGTCAATCATTTTTATTGCTAACAGTAATGGAACCGATAATGTCTTAGTGATTGTTGATGTAAGCGATCCTACGAATCCTAGTAAAATAGGGTATTATGATAATCTAGAATATCCTGAAATGGCAGGATTAAGCATAACAGTAAATGGTTCTTATGCTTATTTGGGAACTGAAGAATATGGACTTTTTATTCTGGATATAACAAATACTACGCAACCACAGTTGATCAGTCATTTCTATGGCAATACAGAGCAACCTATTGGTGAACTTGGAAATGAAGAAATTATATGGGGCACCTTTGTAAAAGAACAATACGTCTTTGAAGCAGCTGGAGCTACAAGCTTATATGTACTCGATTTTTCCGAACCCAAAAGTCCAAAGTTAAATGGTCAATATTCAGGTGCTTATTTGCTTTATGGTGTTCATGTACATGATACCTATCTTTTCCTTCAAGATGTGCTCTTAGGTATTATGATCCTAAATATGACATTCTCAAGCACTACTGGTAGACCACTAGGGCAACTTATTGCTATAATAGTGGCACCTATTTTAGGAGTAGCAATCATTACAGTAGTTGTTACATTGTATAAGAAAAAGAAGAATTAAAAATGATTATTTTAGTCCAATGTTGATAGTGTTCTAAAAGGATTAACACTTGGATTAAAGTTCAGATGCAATATTGAGTATAAAGATGATAGAACAGATATAATAGATACCTTTTACAGTGATTGGATAAAAGTAGAATTTGTCTTAAATTAAAAATAAATAGAATATTCAAAGAATAGAAAAACAATTGAAAGGATGGAATACAATGACAAGTCAAAAAGTCAATAAATTAGAAAGAAAATTTGGTCTTATAGGGAAAAAATTTTCACTTATGCATCAAAAATTAAAAAATAACCTTCATCGTTTTTCTCCTTTCTTTCTCCTTTTTTTGGTGATGTTTACAAATTTATGGGTAGCTTCACCTGCGATGAGAATAGGAGAAGCTGTTCATTCAAAGAATGATTCCAAACTCCAGCTTGCTAGTGCTGTTGAACTAACTTTACTTAACAAATATCCTTCTGATGATTATGTAAGAGTATTAGGTCTTGCTTTAGAAGATGATTACCTATTCTCTATTATTGGTTATAATCCAACCATATTCGATGTTAGTAATGCTAGTAATCCCACTTTTATTTCAGAGTATATCTATCCAACTGGTAGGTTGACTACACTTACTTTCCGAAACGAATATCTCTATCTTGGGAGTCTTTATGGATTAGAAATCCTCGATGTGAGCAACCATACCAATATTTCTAAGGTGGGAGTATATAACACAACAATTTCTGATCATGTTTGGGCAATAACTCTCCAAGACGATTATGCATATTTAGCTGCTGAAAATAATGGTTTGGTTATAGTTAATATTAGTGATCCAACACAACCAAAAGAAGTTGGTTGTTATAATACCAGTTTATGTGCGTATGATGTTGTTGTAGCTGGAGATTATGCTTTCATTGCAAATGGAAATGAAACGGGAAATGCTCTAGTTATTCTTGATGTGAGTGATCCTCTACAACCAATCGAAATAAGTCATTATGAGGATGTTGTTTATACTGAAATGCCTGGTTTTGGTATCTCAGTAAATGGTTCTTATGCTTACCTTGGTACTTCTGGTTATGGTCTCTTCATACTTGACATATCTGATATTTATCATCCTGTCAAACTTAGCCAGTTCTATGGTGGAACAGATAGTATGGGTGACTGGAGTGATGAAACAGTAAAAGATATCTTTGTTTATGGTAAGTATATTTTTGAAGCTGCAGGAGACAATGGAGTATATATACTAGATGTTAGTGATCCATTAAATCCATTCCTTGTTGGAGGTGATAAAAGACCTTATACTTTTGATGTCTGTTTACAAGGAACATATCTTTATGTGGGTGATATATTTTATGGATTACTTGTTTTTCAAGTAACTTTCCCAAGCACAACTGGAAGACCAGTAGGACAAATTATTGCCATGATACTTGTCCCCTCGCTAGGAGTAGTAATTATTACAACAATCGTTATACTTTATAAAAGAAAGAAAATCAGTAGTAACTAATTCATCACTATTATTTTTTTGTAGCGTCTCACAACGCAATAGTAATTATTTTTAACATATTGTTTTATCCATTCTTCACCCTACTTTAAATTTGGAATTTATGGTAGAGCTACATAAATGCTTATTTTTGTTATAGAAATTGATTCCTTGATGATTTAATTTGCCAGCTTCAAATGATAAAAAAAATGAACACGAGATTAGGAAAATTCTTCATGCTGCGTTTGGTTGGGCTCTAACAAAAGATAGAGCACTTTTTGAAAGCATTTTTTCAAATGATGAAGATTATTTCTCAATTTTTCCAGACTCCAAGAGCACTGCAATGGGTTGGAGCCAGTTTAAAATATTTTTAGATGGATGGATGGATCCACGTAATATTGCTACAGGATATGAAATAAGAGACCTAAGAATTGTATTCTCTAAAAATAAAGATGTAGCTTGGTTCTCAGCGATGGTAGACGATGAAGGTGAATTCGATGGAAAGCCTTGGGGTTCGAAAAATATTCGATGGACAGGAGTTCTAGAGAAACGAGATGGTGGTTGGCGAATATGTCAGCAACATCTGTCGGAAGCTAATGATCAGAACTTATAATTTGTGGGAAGTTTTTAAGGAAGTTATCTCTTTTTCTCCTTTTTCATGAAAAACAATCATTGTTTTTCTATATCGTATGTAAAGGAAAAAGTGATTGTTGTTTGTTAATTTTGGTAAACTTTTTACTCCTTTAATGAAATAATTATTTGAGGGATGATTTTTGAGTAAAATTTTGCAATTCTTAGCTTTAAAAAGAGAAGTGACATTTTTCAAATATTTTTTATTGCACTTTATTACCAACTAAAACCTTTTTTAGTAAATTAACCCATTTTGGATTTGAAATGACAGACACTACTACAGTTACTAATGAGTTAATCGCTTATTTAATAAAACATAAAATAACTATCAACCAATCTAGCTTTCCAAGTATCACTATTTTATTAGATAACTGTAAAGGGCTACCGAACTTTCACTTGTTCCTAAAAGAAATGATTTTGAAGCAGCTATTTTCTCTTAATGATCTATTGTATGCTACTAATATCCTTCTACAACTAGGCGGTTCATTTAATCCTAAACAATATTTAACGCTCCTTAATAATGCATTAGCTAAAAAGCTCCTCAAGGAAAGAACTACAGAGTTCACATTGAGGGGGAATGAAGTTCTTATTGGTGAAATTGTTAGCATAATCACTTCTCTTACACTATCATCAGATAATCAAGGTGAAACTGTAGACTCCCTTTTAGGACAGTATCAATGGTACCAAAACTACAAGGACCCTCTAGGATTAGCAAGCAATATAAAGTAATAAACAAAGCTAGTAATTTTTTTCCCCTTTTAATGAACAATCTTTTAACTTTTATTGTAATTTTCTATCTTCTCTGCTTACATCATAATGGATAAATAGCTAGACATCTAAAATTATTTATTGGTTGGGAAGATTGAAAGCAAAAATTTTTTATCCCCTGGTATTGGTTTTAATTATAGTTCTTAATATTGGTTTTGTGAGCTATCCTTTTGTACATCAAATGGAAGCTGTGGAACCATTCATTTCTGCTCCACCTGGATTATCCTCACCTATTACACCGACTGCCTATTCAAATGGAGAATCGGTTTTGCTAATCGTGGAAAGCACTCTCTGGGGGATTGCAGGTGTTCGAACAGCTGTGAATCAATATCGTTTAGATTTGAATAACACTGGCTATCATACTATCTTATTTACGAATTTTATTGCTAATGTGAGTTACTTAAAACAGATCATTCAAAATTATTATTATTCTGACCAGATTTCTGGTGTGGTATTGATAGGTAATTTACCTGTAGCTTACTTTTATCATTCTGCAACCACAGGTTTTTCTGCTGAAACGTTTATTTGTGATCTCTTTCTAACTGATATTGATGGTCAATGGATGGACGGACCAACACCTGATGGAGTATATGACTTTCATTTAGATTCCATTGGTGATATCTTTCCTGAAATCTATCTGGGACGAATTGATGCATCCAGTAGATCTTTGGGTGGATTGTCCAATGATCAGAACATCATTGCTCTTCTTAATAGAATTCATAATTATCGCATAGGAGGTGTCGCTCGAACCCATCAAGCGATAACTTATATCGATGATGATTGGCAAGCTTGGGCAGATGGAACTAATGATAATTGGCCTGGTTGGTTACAAAATTCCTATCCTGTTCGAACTGATGTTCACACTCCTGCCACTTATACTAATGCTACTGATTGGCTTAACCGTATGACTCAAGATTATGAATGGGCTCATCTTTGTGCACATAGCTCAGCTAATCCTTCTCAACATTATTTTGGTCCTGGTGGAACAGGTGAAGGAACAGTCACAGCTGCTCAAATACACGCTGCTCAGCCTTCCTTCAATTTTTATAATCTCTTTTGTTGCCATGGCGCTGATTGGACACAGCCAAACTGTTTAGCTACAACCTACCTCTTCTCGAGTAGCTATTCCTTAGCTGTTGTAGGGACAACCAAAACTGGTGGAATGTTTGGAGGGAATAATTTCTACAATCCACTTGCTCAAAACAAGACTATTGGTCAGAGTTTGCACGATTGGTTTCAATTCATTAAGATTTATAATAGTACCAACTATCTTGAGTGGTTTTATGGCATGGTTATTTTAGGTGATCCATTTTTAACTATCCATTATGATTGCACTATTTATGCTCCTGAAGTTATTTCTTCCACACATCCCAATCAGTATCAATGGTATACTAATGCTCTCCCAGAGTTTAATTGGTCTGTTCCCATCGATGTAAATGGTATTAACGGTTATTATTATATCCTTGATCATAATTCAGGTACCGTTCCAACCACCACTACAGGTACTTATACAACAACCAATAGCACAAAAGTACTAACTGCATTAAGTGAGGGAATTTGGTACTTCCATCTGGTTGCTGTCGATGGTGCTGGAAACGTTGGGAAAACTGCTACCCACTATCAAATCCTCATCGATTACAATAATCCTACCATTGCTATCCTCTCGCCCATTGATAGCCTTATCTATAAACCTGGGCAAATTGAAATCTCTTGGACAGCTACGGATACTGGTTCGGGTTGTAACTATGTTGAAATATACTTAGATGGTAGCTTTATTACCACAGAAGTTTATCCAACAAATACTCATACAATTGAAATTTTAGAAATAGGATATTACAATGTATCACTAAAAGTCTATGATATGTTAGGAAACTCAAATATCGATTGGATTGTTATTAAAGTAAATGACTTTTTACATAGCTTTGAATTCAAAATTATTCTCTATGGTGGCATAGTACTTGGTGCGATAATCCTAATTAGTTGTCCCGTGATAGTAATTGTTCGAAGAAAAAAGAGAATGAAATAAATGATAGATAAATGAATGACTTATTAGCTCATTCAGATTTTTTCCTTTTTTAGATATACTTTTTCTTATTTATTTTCTTTTTCAAATTAGTATTAAATAAGATGTTAACTTTAAGAATGCTATTATATACTTAGGTTTAAACCTATTAACGAGGTTTTTCTATGGAGAAAAAAATAAAATTTCCAACTATTTTTCTATTTCTAATTTTATCCTTGTTTTGCCAATACTCTTTATTGGTCTACAAAAAAGAAGGAATTAATTTTCTTCTTTTTTGTACGAGTAACCTATGATAAGAAAATTCCAGCTAGTCTTCTCCAACAGCCATATAGACCATATTATCTTTTATCTGTTCAATGCGTCTTTTGTTTTTGGTGATGTAGTTGACGTGAATTATTCCTCTGATTTCCAAAGTCATTAACACTTGATTCATCTCTACATTTGATACTTCACCAAATTCTTGGGATAAGATATTCATCAATTCATCATCTAAAAGTACGCCTTGTCGTTTTTCTATAGCCATTAGGACAGCTGTTGCGAGGGGCATGGTTTTCCAAATTGCTTTTTTCTCTTTGGACATAATCATTAGAACTCCTTGAGGAAATTACTTGTTAAAAACACTGTAAAAATTCCTATCTTTAAATTATTTTATCTCCTTTAAAAAATTATGGAATACGAAGAAATTACTCCAAGAAGCAGTTCCTTTTTGCTTCTACACAAAACCTTTAATCTTTTTCGTAGAATTTCTTATTGATGGAAAATGTCTCGAGTAGCAATTACAAATAGTTCAGGTTCTACTATAGGGTATGTTGATGACTACTCTATTTTAAATAGCAGTGGTAGTACTATTGGTAGAATTAGTAGTGGTTCTATAAGAAATTCAAGTGGGAGTACTATTGGACGTTTATCTTCTGATAGGGTTGTTAATAGTTCAGGTTCCACTATTGGTTATTTTCGGTCTGGTAGAGCATCTAATTCTAATGGCTCAACAATTGGCTATGCAGAAAATGGTTCCATTCGTAATAGTTCTGGATCAACTATAGGTATGTATAGAGGTTCATTAACTGATGAACAATTAGTGACTGTTTTAGCATTCTTTTTCGATTTCTGGGATTTTGTGTAAGGATTGAATAAATCAATCCTTTTTAAAATCTAAATAGTTGGTGATAAAGAAGATACCTCTACAGAAGAACGTCTCAAGCGTTCTTTTGCTTTCTCATAATATTTGAGCACCTCAGGAGTTATTGACGCCTGTACCTTATTCTTTGCAGCATCAAAATGCTCTTGATTAATGATATCTCTATTCATATCTTCTCGTAACGCGAGCATTCCAGCTTCTCTACATAATGATTCAATATCTGCTCCGGAAAAACCTTCAATTTCTTTTGCTAGAGCCTTTAAATCGATATTTTCCTCGATTGGCATATTCTTTGTAAATATCTCGAGTATTTTCAATCTAGCTTTGAGATCTGGTGGTGGAATTAGAACGAATCTATCAAACCTTCCTGGTCGTAATAAAGCATTATCAATTATATCTGGTCTATTTGTTGCTGCTATAATTACCACTTGTTTGATCATTTCCAAACCATCTATTTCAGTCAGAAGTTGGCTGATCACTCGTTCAGTGCTACCTGAATCTCCTAAGCCACTACCTCTTCGTGGTGCTAATGCATCAATTTCATCAAAGAAGACAATTGTTGGTGCAGATATCTTTGCTTTTCTGAAAATCTCTCGTACCGCTTTTTCTGACTCGCCAACCCATTTACTCATCATTTCAGGTCCCTTGATGCTAATGAAATTAACTTCGCTTTCTGTTGCAACTGCTTTCGCTAAAAGTGTCTTCCCACAACCAGGTGGACCAAATAATAGTATGCCTCTTGGAGGGGAGATGCCCATTCTTGAAAATGATTCTTTGAATTTCAAGGGCCATTCAATTGCTTCTTTTAATTCACGGATTTGCTCATCTAGACCTCCAACATCGGTCCAGTGTATATTAGGTATCTCAGTGAAAACTTCTCTAATTGCTGAAGGTTGAATTTCTTTCATTGCAGATAGAATATCGTCTTGAGTAACTACTAATATATCCAATAATTCAGGAGTAATAACTTTATCAGCATAATCAATATCTGGAAGGAATTTTCGTAAAGCCTTCATAGCAGACTCTCGACATAGTGCTTGTAAATCAGCTCCCACATATCCATGAGTTTTTTCAGCAACAAGATCAAGGTTCACATCTGGAGCTAATGGCATACCTCGAGAATGAATCAAAAGAATTTCACGACGACCATCTCGATCTGGGACACCAATTTCAATTTCACGATCAAATCGACCTGGTCTTCGTAATGCTGGATCAATAGCATTAGGTCTATTAGTTGCCCCTACAACTATTACTTCACCTCGAGAAACCATACCATCCATTAAAGCGAGAAGTTGGGCAACAACTCTTCGTTCAACTTCACCTGTAGCTTCAGCTCGTTTACTTGCAATAGCATCTAATTCATCTATGAAAATTATCGTTGGTGCTTTGGCTGATGCATCTTTGAATATTGATCGTAATCTTTGCTCTGATTCACCATAGAATTTAGACATAATTTCAGGACCGTTAATGACAACAAAATTTGAAGCACTTTCATTTGCTACTGCTTTTGCTATAAGTGTCTTCCCACAACCGGGAGGACCATGTAAAAGAACACCTTTAGGTGGATCAATTCCTAATTTCTTGAATAATTCAGGATGTTTCATAGGAAGCTCCACCATTTCACGAATCCTTTGAATTTGATTTCCAAGACCACCAATATCTTCATAGGAAGTTCTTGGAAGTGCTTCATCTGACACTTGAACTGGTTTATCAATTACTTTTAGTTCAGTATCTTCTGTTATTCTGATTATTCCTTTTGGATTAGTAGATGTAACTGTAAAGGGGAGAGATTTGCCTAAAATAGGTATAAGAACAGTATCCCCTTCTGTTAAAGGATAACCTAATAATTTACGTTTAACGAAATTCTCGAAACTATAATCTATAGCTACAGGTGTTTGAAAAGGTGCTAGGGAAACTGTTTTTGCGTTTTTAGCATTAGCTTTGGTAACCTCGACTTTTTCTGATAGACCAACATCAGCATTATTTCTGAGCAATTTATCCATGCGAATTAGTCCTGCATTTTGGTCTTCCGGATAAGCAGGCCAAGCTATGGCAGCAGTTGTTTTTTTACCTTTAATTTCTACAACATCACCTGTTGTAACATTAATTTGCCTCATTGATAAGCCATCAATGCGGACTTTTTGTCTTCCAATATCCCTTTGTCTTGCTTCTGCAACTTTTAAGGTAATAGATGGTGGTTTTGTTGGCATATTTTTAACCCCTACTAGGTTCCACTTTAATAAGGAAATTCTTTTTACAGTTTAGGAAAAACAATTGTTTTTATTTTAGAAGTTTTTCTATCGTATTTGAATATAGATGAAATTTTGAGTTATTAAAAACTAATCTTTGTGCAAATTTTAACAAAAAATGATTTATCCTATGTAATTATTGAAAAAAATGAAAGAATAACTAGAAAATCTAGTTTTTCTTTAATTTCCAAAGTGTTCCTTTTGGTGAATCTTCCAAGATAATATTCATTTGATTCAATCGATCACGAATAACGTCACTTGTTTTGTAATCTTTGTTCTTTCGTGCTTCATCCCTTAATTCGACAATAAAGGTTACAAGTTCGTCAAATAATTGATTGCTAGCTAATGATGTTTCTGTTTCCAATTTCTCAAACAGACCAAAAGTGTCTAGTAATTCTTTGTAGATATCAAATGCTTGAGCTAATGTGCCATCATTTATTTGACCTTCAATGTATTTATTCAATTGCTTTGACAATTCGTGGATTGCCTTCAATCCTTTTGTAGTATCGAAATTCTGATCCATGCCTTCTTCAAATTCTTTACGAAGTTCTTTAGTTACAGTGAGTAATTCAGTTTCGCGTTCACTCATTGGTGTATCTATTGTAAGTGTTCTTAAATGACCTTGAACATTCTCGAATGTTGTTTTTAATCGCTCAACACTATTTTTTGCGCTGGTTAATTTATCCTCAGTAAATTCCAAGATAGCATCATATCTTGTTGAGAGGAAGAAATATCTGATAGTATCTGGATCAAATTTGTCCATTAACGAATGTAAGGTTGTTACATTGCCAAGTGATTTAGACATTTTTTCTTCTTTAAGATTCAGGAATTCCCCATGTATCCAATATTTTACAAAGGTTTTTCCCGTTGCTCCTTCAGACTGAGCTATTTCATTTGTATGGTGCGGGAATTTTAGATCAATTGCTCCAGTGTGTATGTCGACTGTTTCACCGAGATATTTCATCGACATTGCTGAACATTCAATATGCCACCCAGGACGACCTTTCCCCCAGGGACTATCGTAGAAAATTCCTCGTTCTATTTCTTCTGGAGTACTTTTCTTCCAAAGAGCAAAATCCTGCACATTGCCTTTATCATATTCATCAGCTTTTGCTCGTTCGCCTACTTTTAGGGTTTCAAGATTGACATTAGCCAATTTTCCATAATCTTTGAATTTGTTTATTTTAAAGTAAACCCCGTCATCTGATTCATAAACAAAACCTTTCTGCTCAAGTTTTTTGATGAGATCAATCATTTCTTTGATATGTTCTGTTGCTCGAGGATACACATGAGCTCGTTTATTGTGAAGCCAATCTATTCCTTCAAAGAAAACTTTAGTGTACTTGTCTGTAAATTCCTTTAAACTTAGATTCTCTTGTGCAGAATCACGTATTGTTTTATCATCTATATCTGTGATATTCATTACTTGTAGTACATCATACCCTTTGAATTCCAAATATCTTCTAATCATATCAGCCATGAAGAAGGTTCGATAGTTTCCTATATGAGGCGTACTATAAACGGTAGGACCACAAGTATACATTGTTACTTTTTCTTTTACAAGAGGTTTGAAGGTTTCCATTTTTCGAGTTAAAGTATTTCGTACAACTAAAGTCATTTTATTTCACCAGATTTAGAATTTTTAATACTTCTAATTATGTATCTACCTTAATATTTACTCTCCAATCAGCATTTTTCTTTTAAAAGGATTCTTGCAATCTTTGCTTATATTTCATTTCTCTAAAATGATTGATCGAAAATCCCTTTCTTATGTAAAGGGAATAAGAATTATAAACAATATACTCTATGGATAGTTAGCATTTCAAATGTTTACGAGGATTAAAAATGGTTTCAGGAAAAATAACTATAAAACCAGCCAATAAGAGAGCTATTATCTTTTATCTTATCTTTGCTTTACTTTTTTATGGTGCTGGTATTGCTTGTTTAATTATTCTCTGGAGCTTGACTATTCCTAACAGCCTCCAAACCTTTGGCGAAGCTTTAGCTGGTTGGACTTATGCTTCGTATTGGTGGGTAATTTTAGTAGCTTTTGTTGGGTTAATAGTACTAGGCTTATTCTTTGGATGGGTTCTATTAAAACTAGTAGCCAGATTTGGTCATATTCTTGTTTATGCAGGAGTAGTTTTCTATATTGTTGGAGCTGTTATTGGTGCAATTCTAGGATTGGTTTTCGGTGGACCAGGTGGAATATACGCATTAACGGGATTAGCTCCTGCTGTTTTCCTAATAATAGGACTCTTTGTTAACAAAAAGAAATTCCAACGTGCAGGCGAATTTATGAAATTCACAGGGAAAGTTGTTCTTGCAGAAAAAGGTATGGTACTTGCACCTTTGTTTGTAACTTTCATGTCACTTCTTAGTATCATAACTATGGGAGCAATCTTTGCTGTTTTTGTTTCATGGTTCTATGTACTAGGAATTGATTGGCTTGGGTACGTATTTGGTTCCATTGTAAGCTTAATTCAATTAATTGTCTATTATGGGGTGTTCTATGCAGCTGAAGCGATTAACACTACCTATGCTTATGAATGGTATCGAAAAAGAGACCCTGATATGAAATTCTGTCGTAAAAATGTTGCTGGAAATTTTGGCGCTATTTTCACCTTTGGTATTGTTACAGCATTAGTTAATTGGGTACAGCGATTGTTACGAAATGCTGCAGCAAATGCAAGTACAAAAGGAGCTGTTATTTTAGCTGTTTTTGTTCGTATGGCTTCTGCTTTATTAGGTTTTGTTTACAAATATCTTACCTACTTTACTCTTCCAGCGATTACTGTTGAAGGAACTAAATTCAAAGAAGGTGTTTCTCGAAGTTTCAGCTTATTGAAAAGATATTACATGGATGTTTTAATTAGAGAAACCGGTGTTCAAGGAGCCATGGGTATCATTCAATGGATCTCAATCTTCATCTATGGTATCATTGGTGTGATAATTGGTTTAGTGCTTAAGTTAACAGGTGTAAGTGCAACATGGTCTTTTGCTATGCTAATAGCTGTTTTACCAGCATTAATTTTTGCCAGTATACCAACATTCTTTATTTTCCGACCTATGAAAACTGCTTATTTGACTTTTGTCTTTGCTTATGCACAAGATGAAGAATCAGGATTCAAATTACCTACCAGAATGCCTGCTGAATTACGTGGCGATATGAAAGAAGCTCGAAGCGAAATGGATACTTCTAAATCCATAGCAGCTATTGTTGATCGATAATTTTCTTTTATTTATCAATGAGGTTTTTTTTAACCAGCCTCATTCCTTCCTTCTTTTTATTTTAAATATTAATCAATTGTATTGTTATGGCAATTATAATCTACACTTACTCGAAAATAATAAAAAGGGTTATATTAATCAATTAAAAGTTCAATAGAACTTGTGTAAATGCGGTTGACAAAAATGTCTCTCCAACGAAAGTTAGCAAAGCAGCTTGAAGTTAAACTTGTAGATGTTTTCACAACTGAACCCTTTCAAGGTAATCCAATTCTTGTTGTTCCATATGGAGATAGCTTATCAAATGATGAAAAATTAGCTATTATTCATGAATTGAACACTGAAAAAGGTGTTTTTATTGGTGATGCCAATGATGGAAAATCTGATTTTAGTATCAGCGTTCTTTCTTTCCAAGAAGAAATTGACTCTGATTATCAAAGTCTCATTGCAGCTGCTTTTGTTATGATTACTGAGAAAAATGTTATTCTTAAAGATAGTAGCACCAATATTCTTACCATCCAAACTAGAAATGGTGTTTTTCCAATAATCGTTAATTCTAAAGGTCGTGAATCTCTTCGTTTGATGATAATGATGAATGTAGATATGAAACCTGAATTTCGTCGTGTTGAGTTTGATACTGCAATGACAGCTGAATCTTTAGGGTTAGTATCTGATGATATCCGTACTGATATTATGATCCAAGCGACTAAAATGAAACACTGGGCTATGATCATTCCTATGAAAACTAAAGATGCTTTTGACCGAGTGGTTTTTAACCGGAGTAAATTAATCAATATGGCCACTGAAAACAATGTCGATTTTATTTGTTTATTCTATTATGACTCCACCCAATCAGATACTAAAATCTTCACCAGAATTTTCCATCCAAAACTAAATGGCGATTTATTAAACAACTATTTTGAAGATATGATAACTGGTGAAAGTAATTGCAGTATTGCTACTTTTCTTTTTGAACATAAATTACTCCCAACAAAAGGATCAAAATTAATCACTGCTTTCAATCAGAAAACAATTTCAGGACGTCAGGGCGAGATTTTTGTTGAAATGGATATTGTAAATGAATATATCAAAGAAATGTGCATTGGTGGCGATGCTTGTCTCGTATTAGATGGTAAAATGAAATTAACACCTTATTAAAAAAAATAGAAAAACATCCACAATTTGAGTGGATGATTTTATAATGTTTTTTTCTCTCGAAGAGTTAAGGTAGAGAGGAGGACCATTAGGAGGACAAATCCAATGACCGGTGCCAGATGCCAGTGCCACAGGAATCCTGTTCCTTCAATCATCACTGTTCGGGTGTATTCTGCGCCAAACGTTAATGGGATGATATAGGAAATTGGTCGTAACCAAACTGGGAGTGTTTCTAATGGCATAAGAATACCTGATAATAACAGTGCTGTGAAGATAACCATGGGAATAAACTGAACTGCTTGTAATTCCGATTTTGCAACAGTTGACAACAGAAATCCAAGCCCCATACCACAGAGACCGCTAAGCCATAACATTAGATATACTGCAAAATAGGCACCAACACCACCAATAATTGGAATATTAAAAGCAAAAATAGTTAATAGTAGAAGTATCGTTGCTTGTATTAAACCTACAACTGATAATGTTATCATATAACCTAAAATAATATTGATTTTACGGTAAGGAGAAAGAAGTAAGAGATCCAATGTTCCTGTTTTTCGTTCATTTATCAAGGAAATTATTGAAAGGATAAATGACATAAAGAAAACTGCAAAAGGCATGATTGAAGGTATCATATATTGCAACTGGGTAAGACCTTCATCAAAAGCAAACTCAGTATTAATCGTTAATCCCATATTTGCTCCAAATTCCGATTGGAAACCATCGCTAACAGCTTTCAAAATTGATGCACTGATTTGAGGATTCGAGTTATCTATGAACATCCCTACATAGGTTTCAACCATACTTCCATTAAGAAAACGATCAGCTAATGTATCTGTAAAACCTTCTGGGAAGAGTATCGCACCGTAATAATCACCATCAAGGACAGCTTGTTTGGTTATATTCCATTTTTCTAATGTTGGACTACTAATTAACGTAACATCGACTAAATCAGTTTTATCATCTAAATAATCTATCAATTTATCACTAAAAGAAATTGGAATAGCAGTAGGTTCATCCAAATTAACAATTGCAACTGAAACATGCTTTATTTCTCCACCAAAACCATAACCAATTACAAGAGCCATAACAACGGGGACAATAAGCATTAGAGCAATTAATCGTTTATCTCTAAGGAAAAATTTGAAGACTCGTTTTGAAACTAACCAAGTAAGTCGCATCTTAAGTCTCCTCCTTCGCTAATTTTAGAAAAACTTCTTCCATGGTTATAGATGAAGTGTGTTTTTTAAGAACATCAGGAGAGTCTAAAGCAATCAACGAAGCTCCTCGCATAAATCCCACTCTATCAGCATAATCAGCTTCATCAAGAAAATGAGTTGTAATGATAATAGCTCCTTTTACTTCTTTATTGAATCTTCGTAAATAATCCCAAACATCTTTCCTAAGAACAGGATCAAGTCCCACAGTAGCCTCATCCAACAGCAATAATCTTGGAGAATTAACACATGCGCATGCTAATGCAACTCTTTGTTGTGTTCCACCCGATAAATTAGTGGCACGCACTTTTTCATAATCAGCTAGATCTAACACTTGGATCAATTCATCAGTTTTTTCTCTTATAGCTGATTTATTCATCCCCTTTATCGCAGCAAAAAACTCTATGTTTTCTCGAGTAGTAAGTGATTCATAAAGAGCTCTTTGTTGAGCTAAATAACCTACATCTCGTTTGATTTTTTGTCTTTCTTTAGGGATATTCCACCCAAGCACTTGAACTTCTCCAGAAGTAGGTTGAATGATTCCAAGAATCATTTTTATTGTAGTTGTTTTTCCCGCACCATTTGGTCCTACTAAGGCAAATATTTCCCCTTCAGTAATTTCCAGATTCAGAGTGTCTACAGCTCGTAATTTTCCAAAATCTTTAGTCAAGTCTGTTAATTTGACTGCTGAGTTTGACATGTAAATTCATCACTTCAAAAATATTTTAATAATAGAAATTATATACTCAAAGTATATAAATTTATTTAGCTATTACTTTCAGATAGATGATCACTTTGAATGCCACTGAATTAAAACAAGGTATTGAACCTACAGTCCAAGCTTTTATTAATCTTGGATTTCCTAAATATGAATCTCAAGTATTAGCCATACTTTCTGCTATAGGTACTGCAACAATAAAGGATATCCACAAATACACTGATGTGCCTTTACCTAAGGTTTATCAAACAATTGAAAATCTCTTGAGAAGAGAATTAGTTATTCAACACACCAAAACACGACCTGTTCAGTATACTGCTTTTTCTCCTCAGATTATTATACGCAAAATTCAAGAATCTAATAGAAATTTAGAGGATAAACTCAAATCTGGTCTTGACCATCTTTCAGATTTAAAAACACCAAGTTTTACTGGTGAAATTTATCCTTTCAGTGGTTTGGATGACTTCTTACGTATTGGTAGAAGCTTAATACTAAATGTCAAAAAAGTTCTCTCTATTGCTATGGGTACAGAGACACTCAAATTATTTGAAAGGGAAATTAATCAAATAAAGGAAAAAGGAATCATTGTAAGAAGCCTTTCCTTTAAACAACTTGCTTTAATCGCTCCATCTATGAAACCAAAAGCATTCAAAGATTTAGGGATTGATCATTTTACTGTCGATGTTCCTCTCAATTTAAATCCCTCATTGAAATTTTTTAACGTTATAAGGAAATTGGGTTCTGTTCTTGATTATCTCGGAATAATTATCTCAGATTCAGGCGAATCAGTACTCATTTTACCACTATTTCCTCATGAAACCTACTTTGGTATTTGGTTTTCCTCGGAGCAAATTGTTAGAAGGCAACTTGCTGGTTATGATGAATTATTTAAAATTGCTACAAAAACATAGCTAACTCATTTAGGGATAATTTGACAATTATTAAATAGTTTTAATAATAACATAAGAACTATCATTATGCTATTATGAACCATACCAGCAGTTTAGGAGAATTATTATTTTGGATACAAAAGAGGAGTCAGAGAAAAAGAAATTCGGTGAAATATTAAAAGAACGTTTTCACCGTGTAAGGATAGGATTAAAAAATCGCCTGTTTCAATTTACTATAGTTTCTCTTGTTGGTCTTGGTATTAATACTCTAACAGTTTATTTAACTGAAGTTATTATGTACAAATATTGGCCTCATCTTTCTGAAGTTTTTATCCCCATTGGTAATTCAACCCTTTTCAATTATTCGATCATTGGTTTTGTTTCTTTGATAATGGGCATTGCTTTTGCAACTACCTCTAATTTTCTATTAAATAAATTTTGGACGTTCAGAAAAGCTAAAAGTGAAAATTTCTTCTTGCAATTTTTAAAATATGCCTTAGTTGGTGGTTCTGGAGCTATTCTTAAACTATTTTTAACTTCAGGATTAATCAAATTATTCCTTCTATTTATCCCCTTAGAGAAAAATGCACTCATCCCTTCAACCATTATTGCTTTTATTGTTACTGTTTTTTGGAATTACTTCTGGAATGAATTTTGGACCTTTGAGGTTCTTGAAAAGAAAACAGAAGAACCAATTATTATTCCAAAAGATATTGACTATAGTGATATTACAATTATCACTCCGACATTTAATGAAAACGAGAATATTGGGCTCTTAATGGATCTTCTCTTTGAAAAATTCCCAAATGTCAATTTAATAGTTGCAGATGATGGTTCAAATGATGGAACTCGAGAACAAGTTAGAAAATTCTCAGAAAAATATCCTAAATTCCAATTGCTCGATAGAGAGACCGAAGAAATTCATGGCTTAACTATAAGTGTTATTGATGCTATTAAAATGACTAAAACACCCTATTTTATCGTTATGGATTGTGATTTTCAGCACCCACCAGAAAAAGTAGCAGAAATAGCTGTTAAACTAACAGAAAGTTACCATTTTGTTGTAGGAGAACGTGATGAAATACCTGAATGGTCATTCAAAAGAAGATTAATATCCTGGGGAGCTAGTGTTATCGGAAAATTCTCTTTATGGATTCATCGTTCAGCTACTTGTGGTGATGTTATGAGTGGCTTTTTTGGTGGAAAAACAAATTATGCTCAAATAATAATTGAGAAAAATCCTAAAGGTTTCCGACCAAAAGGTTACAAGATTATGTTTGAACTTTTAAAACATTCGCCACGTAAAGATACAAAAGTGGGACGAGTTGGTTATATTTTCAATCCTCGAATTAGAGGAGAATCAAAGATCTCTAAAAAACATATTATTGAATTTTTGAAATCAGCTTTACCTTAAGACTTTTTCTTAAAGAAAAACTGTTCTCACAGCAGAATCGAAATCAGCTGATTTTGGATCGCCTTGCCAAACTATTCTTTTATCAAGACATATGACTTTATTACAGTGTTCTTTTATCAAACTTAAACTATGGCTAATCATAACTATCGTTAGGTTTGTTTTTTCATGTATCTCAGCAATTAGATCAGCAATATTTTTTGCTATTTTAAAATCCAAAGCACTAAAAGGCTCATCAATCAGCAATATATCGGGATTATTTACCAAGGCTCTAGCGATCCTTACTTTTTGTTGTTGCCCACCACTTAGATGACCAATTGGTCTTTGAATCATATTTTCCATCCCTACTAATTTTAGTGCATTAAAGACCTTTTCGTCTTCATTTTTTGAAAGTGATTTAAAGAATCCTACTTGTGAATATAATCCCATACCTACTACATCTTTAACTAAGGCTGGAAAATTCCTATCTATCTGATCTATTTGAGGTAAATAACCAATCTTTGATTTAAGATAACTGATATGTCCTTTACTCATATCCTTCCCAAAAACACGCAAATTACCTCTGAAAGATTTTACTGAACCAACAATTGATTTCAATAAAGTGCTTTTTCCCGAACCATTTGGTCCACATATGCCAAAAAAATCGTTTCTATAAACATCAAGATTAATATCAAAAAGTGCTACATTTGATTGATAGGCAACAGCAAAGTCCCTTATACAGATAAGGATATTTTTGTTTTGTGAACTTTTACATTCTTCTTCAGTGTAATTAGTTGTCATCTTTTCATCCTCTATTCTAATTTTTCCTCATCATGTTCATGTATTGTGGGTTCTTTTTCTGGCAACTGTTTCAAACTTATTCCTACAGTTTCATCAAGATGTTTATGAGGGACATCACCGAATTGACAATTTGGATTTTCACAAGTTCCGTCTTTATCAATAAGATGTTTACAGAATGGACATTCTATACCGACCTTCTTGGATGATCTTCTTTTAGGTGAGAATAGAAATGAAATTAGAAAGATAATTGTAATTATGATAGCGATAGATGCAGCAGATGCTAGATTTAACATATATGAAATAAACAATCCAATAACTGATGATATTATAGCAAAAATAACTGAAAGAATAATCATTTTATTTAACTTGAAAGTCCATTGATAAGCCGCTGCAGCAGGAGTAACGATCATTGTAAAAACCAAAATCGCTCCAATAGCTTTTAAAGAAACAGCAATAGTAATTGAAACTAATATCAAGAATAGATAATTTAGAAAAACTACTGGTATCCCCGCGATAGATGCTAATTCTTGATCAAAAGTGATAAAATATAGCTCCTTTTTAATTAAGAAAAGAATCAAGAGTACTAAAGCTGAAAAAATAATTAAAAGAATAAAATCCTCTATATCTACTGTCAAAAGATTACCAAAAAGAACTGATTTTATATCTGAAGTATAAGTCTTCTTTAGCCCAATAAATAAAGCTGCTAGAGCAATAAAGAATGAAAAAACTATACCAATTATTACCTCATCTCTCATAAGCCGTTTTTGATTAACATAACCAATAGTTACAGCTGAAAGAATCGAAAACCCCATAATGATCATAAGAGGATTTTGCACACCAATAAGTATAGCGAGTGTTGCCCCAGCAAAGGATGAATGGGCAATAGCTTGCCCCAAAAAAACCATTCCTTTTAATAGGACAAAAACACCTATTATTGAACATACTACTGCAATAACTATACTAGCTATTAATGCTCTTTGCATGAAGCTATATTGAAATGCTTGGAAAAAATCACCTAATTTTGACATCATGCTACCTCATTTGGTTTCCTAACTCTTACTACAATAACAGCAATAAATGTTGCAATAAAACCAGCACTTCCAAGCCCTACTAAGGTCCAGAAGGTTGCTTTATCAGTAATTTTTGCTGGATCATGTGGATTTTTTAGCGCCTCAAGGTCATATTCAATCATTGTAATATAATTGTCTATAATCCTCCCTTGAGCTTGTACTAAACCTTCTACATCTGGCACTCCTAATAGAGGAGTTGGTTCTCCTATTTGTAATCCTGTATCTCGAGCAATTTCTGAGACTTGTCTTTCATCTAATTGTGGTTGATTGATTAGTAATGTTACATTTTCTGTCCTGATTATTTCAATTATCTCAGCAATATGTTCAGGAGAAGGTTCTTCACCTTCTGTTTGTTCGATAATCCCTAGTCTTTCTATTCCTAAAAGATCAAACAAGTACATAAATGATGGATGATGAACAACCACTTTCATTCCTTGAAATACAGCTTTTGTAGTGTTTATCAACACTAACAAGCTATCTAACTCTGTTGTGTATGAATCTTTATTGGTTGTATAGGTTGCATTGTTTGCTGGATCAAGTACAACTATTTCATCATAGATCTTATCAACCATTGTTTTTACATTAGTTGGATCCATCCAGACGTGAGGATTATATGCATCGATTAAGGAATCATATCGTTCCATAGAAGGATTAACTAAATTTAAAACTGGGACATCAGGATTAGCTAAAAGAACTGCATCAACCCATGGCTCTAAATCTTCTAAATTTAATCTTATAAATAAATCAGCATTAGCAACTGCTTCGACCTCACTAGGAGTAGGTTCATACAAATGGGGATTCTCTGAACCTGAGACAATGCTATCAACAGTAAAAAGTCCTTCACCTATTTGTGTAGCTATATCTGCGACAATCGATATTGAAGCAACAATATTTAATGTATCAATTGCTTGAACATTAGATATTGGTGATCTATCTATTGGAGCTGAAAAGCTTATTATTAGTAGTGAGATTATCACCAATGTAAATAAGTTGATTTTCTTGTTCATTGTTATAATCCATTCAATCTTTTCTACTCAACGAAGTTTTTATTATTATTAATTTTTTTCTAAAAAAAATTAACATTAAATTCAAATTGATTTAACAAATATGAATTAAAATAAAATTAGAGCACAAAACTCATCGTTTCCGGGATCGGACGAGTCCGGGTGTTACCCTTCAGCTATGACCGCGTCGCGACGCAGCTTTATGATGTTCCCGAACGATCGCTCAGATCAGTAATTATCACAACGTTTGAAGGCTTAACTTCCAGCGATGAGTTTTCGCGTATCGAAAAGGATAATTGTTCTATATTTAAAGTTTGCCTCTTTTAAGGAAATAAACTAGCTAAAAAAATAGCTAAGAAATCTGTTTCTTTAAAGAGGTAAAATAAGGAATACAAGCAATTAAGCTTGTCTTTTGATGAAGTATCGTGCGTAACCGTCTTCATCAAAAATTCCTAACATTTCATTACCTGTTCTTTTAGCCCATCTTGGAAAATCTTCTTTTGAACCAGGATCATTAGAAAGTACTTCTAATACTTGACCCATTTCTAAAGTAACAATTTCCTTCTTTGCTTTTAAAATGGGTAGTGGACATTGCATTCCTCGTGCATCAAGTGTTTTATCAGCCTTGGGCAAGTCAGTCAATATTATTTCACCTTTTATATGAACAATTGAATATCACAATCTGCAGCAATATCTAAAAATCCTGCTGCACCCATATATCCTGTTACTTCTGGTATTAATTGTTCCTTTTTAACCATCATTATATCCATTGTAGCAGTACAAGCATATAACCTTACCTTTCCTGTTTCTACTACTGCTTTTAATAAGTCAGGTAATGTAGCCATACCAGTTCGCTTTATCATCAATCTCATCATTCCAGTTCCAAGTCTCCACATGCCAGATAATTTAGCACGTTTTAGACCTTTTTTCTTTAAAAGGTTTAATCCCCAGAAAGTGAAGAATAAATCAACTTCCATATCAGATGCACCAGCTGCAGCAGCTAACATCAAGGGGGGGTAAGCTTTGTCAAGGGTACCAGAATGAACGACAATAGCCATTCTTTTTGTTTCAGCCATTATATTCAAAATTCCTTAAGGTTTATTTAATAATATAAATTTGATACTATGTTATATGTTCTTTAAATAAATTTTAGTATTTATTTTCTAAGGTGAGAAAACATTAGTTTTTAAACCAAATCACTTAAACATTTATCAATTCGTTTGATTTTAGTATTCAAGGTGAAATAAAAATGGGTAAACTGGCATTTCTTTTAATGACCTCACCTTATAGTTTCCAGAATTCGGATACTGTAATAAAATTAGCAAATGCAGCTCTAAAAGCTGGACATGAGGTTACTGGAATTTACTTGTATACTGATGGTGTTTATAATAATGTAAATACGATTAAACCATCTGATGATCGGGATAGAAACATAGCTGAACTCTTCAAAGAGCTTGCTGCTAAAGGAGTTAAAGTTGTTGCTTGTCCAATTTGTGCTGAATATCGTGGGACACAAAATAATGACCTATTACTAGAAGGAACTAATTTTGATGGTCTAGGAGCTCTTAGCGAATTCGTTGAAGACTCTGATCGTATCTTAATCTTTACAGCATAGAGGGAACACTCATGGAGAAAGTTATTGTTATATTTCGTAAGGGACCTTACGGACAAATCAATAGTTTAGAAGGTATTCGAGTAGCTCAAGGTTTATTAGTTCTAGATGTCGAAACAGATGCTATTTTTATTGACGATGGAGTCTTTAATCTGATCAAAAATCAAAAACCTGATGGAATAGGTCATCATTCTGTTATAGGTGCACTTGAATCAATGCACAGATATGATATACCAATATTCGCTTGTGAATCTTCATTGAAACAAAGAGGAATAAAACCTGAAGATTTAGATTCCGGTTTAGAGGTAAAAATTATCTCTATACAAGAATTAAGTGATCTTTTGTTGCTTGCAGATGCAACAATTGCTCTTTAGATGGAGGTTAGATTAATGACAAAAGTACTTTATATAACTTCTAAAAGCATCTATACTTGTGCAGCTCAAAGTACACTTCTTGATATCACAAAAGCTCAAATGAATAAAGGAGTCGAAATTGGCATTCTACTCATTCAAGATAGTACTCTTGCTTGCTGGAAGGGTGGTCAGAACATTATTGCTGAAGCTGCTAATAATGGCATGATCATCTTTGCTGTTAAGGAAGATTTAGAAGCTCGTGGCATCTTTACGGAAAATGTTCATCCTGGAATAAAACAGGTAAATTATGATGAAGCAATATCCATTATTATGGATCAATATGATAAAGTGATAACTTGGTGTTAATTGTTTTTCTTAATATAAGACTGAAGGTTAATTTTCTAATTCAGTCTTTCTTTTATTCTTTAACAAATCATCAGTCACTTTTAAAAGAAAAAAGAATGAAGCTTTTTAGTGGATAATAATTGAAGGTTTAATAATGAATGAAAAAGTAAAAATGCCAACTGGTGTTCCCAGTATTGATCCACTTAAAGCAAAGATAATGGCTGCTCTAAAAGACATTGATCATGTTTTCGTTGTAGCAAGTGGGAAAGGAGGAGTAGGAAAGACAACCGTTGCAATAAATATAGCTACAGCCTTAGCTAAACGAGGATTTTCGGTTGGTATTTTGGATGCTGATATTACAGGTCCTAATGTACCAAAAATGCTTGGTTTGGAAAATGAACACCCAGATTTCGATTCAGAACAAAAGAAAATCATTCCGATAGAATCTACTTTTGGTGTAAAAGTAATTTCCATGGAATTCTTATTAGAAAATAAAGCAGATGCAGTAATCTGGAGAGGTCCACTTAAAATGGGTGCTATTAACCAATTCCTAGGTGATGTTAAATGGGGTCATTTAGACTATTTGATTATCGATCTACCACCTGGAACTAGTGATGAACCTCTTAGTGTTGCTCAAATGATTCCAAAAGCAGATGGAGTAATAATTGTAACAACTCCTCAAGAAGTAGCATTACTTGATGTTATAAAATCTATTAGTTTTGTAGAAAAAGTTGGTATGAAAGTTTTAGGAATAATTGAGAATATGAGTGGTTTTGTTTGTCCTCATTGCAATCAAGAAGTAAATATTTTTAGCAAAGATGGCGGTAAGAAAGCAGCAGAGGAATTAAAGATACCTTTCTTAGGGGCAATACCACTTGATCCTAAGATTGTTCCTCTAGCAGATGAAGGAAAACCAATTGTTGCTGTAGAAGGTAAATCTAGAGAAATTTTTGAAAAAATAATTGATAATTTACTCGAATTAAATAAGCATTAATTTAATTAATAAATAGAAGTTTATTTGAGATTTTTCTCAAATACTTCTTCTATAAATAATAATTCCTTCTATCGCTTCTTTGACCTTGTGTTCTATTTAGGTCTTCAATTGCTTTCATAGCATTTGCTTCTGATTCTTCTATTTCAGAAATCATTTCATCCATTTTTGTTAAGTCCATATCAAAACCTAAAAGATCTTTCAATGCTTTCAAGACATTCTTTGATGCAATAGGATCTACACCAAAAGCAGCAGGTGCTTGTTCACTAGGTCTAACCTTACCCATTATTCCAAATGATTCTAATCCTCTTTCGGCTGCTAAAGCTGTTAATACTCCAACAGCTCCGCTTACTCTACCTTCGGTAAACAAGTCTATTTTATTCTGCTTGAGTGTTTTAGTATCTTTTTCACTATAAGCAAAACCAGTTACTTCAGCTGTTTTCTCTATATCAGCAGGTCTGAACCCACCAATTGCTACTACCTTTGTTACACCCCAATTTATAGCTATATCTAAAGCAGTAATTAATACTTCAAACATCCCCTGAGGTCCCTCTTGAGGTTGACTTTCACCAGTCAATACCACTATAGGAGGAGTCGTTGATTCAATCACCCATAGTTCACCATGAACAAGTTTACCTAAATTACCATTAAAAATTACCAAATGAGGAAAATGACTTGAATAAATTTTAGCGTCTTCTTTTGCATTAAAATATTCTATTAATTGCATTCCTGCTATTCTACCAACCAATCCTTGCCCAGGAAAGCATTGTATTAAAACACCGTTTTTCAGTTTATGTTCTTTTTCTATTTTAGTAATAATATTAAGATTATTTTGGCTCATAATTCTCACAAGTTATTCTTCTATAACACCTTATAGACTTACTTTAATATAATGACTAACTTTGAGAAACTAAAGTAATACCTAAATTCATTTGAAAAATAAGAGATGATAATGAAAAATGAGAAAGAAATTGAAGTTTAGGTTGTCTTTACAATTTCAACTGCTCTTGCACGAGGATATGTTCGTACCCAAGTAGCCTTACATTTTTCACAGGTTAAACGCAAATCAACTTTTTGTGATGTTTTTGAAGCCATCTTTGATTGACTAATAGCTTTCTTGGAATATCTACCTTTGTTTCCAGATCCTTTCTTGTGTCTATTTGCTCTTCTAGTACCTAGAACAAGACCACTACCACGTCGTCCACCTTTTTCTTGACGAACAGTCTGTAATGTATGTTTGTTGCACTTTTTGCAGTAGGTACGCATTTTTGCGGGTATTTTAACCATTGTGTACAAGACTCCAGTTTTTTCTCTGCAGTTGTATTTCTGCATTAATTGCTTGTATTTAAAAGTTAGCATTGTAAAGATATAACTTTTATTAGAATGTTTTTTATCCACCAACCCATAACAAGAATTGATTGACAACTATTTCTATATTTACGTCATAATTTACAACAGAACTCGGTTTATTAAACAACAAAGGTCGTTCAATGGGAATAAAACTTTGTGAATCTATTGATCCATCAACATAGAAATCTGTTGCTACATTAGTAGTTGTACTGTAAACTGTTCTAGAGCTGTTATAATTAATTTTCAAGGTATTATAACTAAAGAATGAAAAATCTGTTGCTTTAATATCTATTTGTATAATATTAACTGTTATTGATAAAACATTGTTTGTTTGGTCAAACCATGTATAAATTCTTACCCGGTATTCTAACTCCATTTTCATACTTTTTTCTGCTGGACGTAAAAGTGTCAAATTAGTTAGTCCTTGGTAAACTACCCCGTCTGCCGAACCATTAACGAAAAACACCTTTTGAGTTGATGGTCCCTTCAGATATTTATGGTCGCCTTCGTTTATCATAACTCCACGACGATTATTCAAAGTATAAGAAAATCTTCCAAGATCAGTTAGAGTATAAGTATCACTAAAAGTAGTTCCTGCATCGGAAAATCTTACACTGACATTCCTACCCGATTCATAAATGAAAGTTCCATAACTTGGATCCATTCTCACAGCCTTTGTTGAACCAACACCTTCTCCATAGATATCATAAAATGTTTCATCCACTCTTAACATATACGAATTTACACTATTAATTGTATTTGTTGTTTGAAAACGTTGATAGGCTGGAAAGAGCCAAGCCCAAACTACCCCTATTGCTGCTATGAACATAAAAATCATCATTATTGCAGCTAATATTTCAGATACAGCTTTTCTGTTTTTAATTATTTTTAATAAGGGATTCTTTCGTAACTTCAATGTGTCAAACTCCTAATTTATCTTTAGGATTTGAATAGATTCTCTTGGAGCTATTATTTAATGATAACATTTGTGTTTATTAGTTCTTTTGTTGATGAAAAACTTTTACTAAGGTAACTTTGCAAGGATCATTGCATGGTCCTTCTCGAGTGGATGTAAATCAACAGCTTCTAAGATTTCATATCCTTCTTCTTCCAAGATTTCCATCTGTTGTTTATAGACAACTGAAGGATTCTTAGTTGAACTAATACTTCTTGCTTTAATTGCCAATAGGAGATATCCTCCTCTTTTTAGGAATGTATGAGCATTATCAGCAATAATTTTTGCTTGATCAGGTTGAGCAACATCACAGTAAACAACATCTACTTTATCTACTAAAAACTCATAATTTTTAGGGTAACGAGCATCATCAAGAATAGGAACCATATTTTCTCTTTTTTCACATAAGAATACTAAATCTCGAGTTGACCTTGGAGAAAATTCAACACAAAAGAGAAATCCTTTAACACCAATTATATCAGAAACATGACTAGGTGTTGTACCTGAAGCAGCGCCTAAATACAAAACCTTACACCCTGGTACGATTGGATTGAATTTTAATCCTTTTACTAAAGCTGCTGCTAATTTTGACCTTGTTGGATCCCAGAGACGATATTCTACATTTTTTACTGTAATTAATTCTTCTCCATAAACTTTCAATCCAGGAGTAAAATTTCTTGTAGCAATTTTTCTGCTATTATCTGGAAAGATTACATTATAAATTTCCTTAAACGATTTGTACTTGTCTACATTCATTTATCATATCGCCTCAATTTCTCCTTTTAGGTGGAGCTTTCCTTCTATTTGGTGGACCCATTTGGGGTTTTTTCGGGTATTGTTTTGGTTGACCTTTTGGTGGGTCAGGATATTTTTCCAAAACATCATTAATTTTCTCAGTGATTTCTTTTGCAAACAATACTGATCTATCTTCAGCTTCAAAATAATCCATACGTGAAGCAATGGATATACGCCCTGAAAGAACTCGAGCTATCTTTCCTCTCTGCCACCATTTTGATTGATTAAGTCTAGGATCTTGAAATATTATACCATGTTTTGGTGGTGGTGCACCAGTTTTTATTGTTCGATAAAGAGCTTTTTCTGCTCCTAAAACCTGAATTTTACTTGATGGACTTAACGCAAGATCTTTTAGACTTCCTGCTAGAGAGATAAGTCGAGCACCCAATAAGGGATTGATCACTCCGCAGATATTAGGAGCAACTGTTTTCATTGCTTCTTCCATCCATTTTTCCAATGATTGCCTTCTTTGATAAAGGTCAACAACTATTTTTGCTTGATCTTGAATTATCATTATATCTTGTTCTAATAGATTTGAACCCATAGTGGTTTCACGATCAGCCAGAATCGTTTCTGCTTTATCCTCAGGTAAATTGATTTCTTCAACTAGTAATTTCTTGTCAATATTTGATTTATTACCAGTAACACCAACTATTTTTGCGAAAGTGTAATGATTTTCTATCGCATCTACTAATTCAGGAAAATGCATGCCATAGAACTCACGCAAACGATTTGAAAATAGGTTTAATGTTTTATCAACATCATCAATCGTTTCTATTGCATGAACAATTAATCTATCTCGCTTATCTGCGGCTTGTCTTACTTTTTCTTTTGTTATGAGAATCGTTGTGGTATGAAGATATTTGATGTATTCCTCTTCTTTTTTGATAAAACCCATATTCAATAAATTATTAACGATATCTTTATGAAAATTAGCTATAATTTGGTCTTGAAATTCGAAATTCACTTGGTATCCCATACCTTGAAGAATATGACCCAAATTAGCATTCTGAACTACAAATTCATCTTGTTTATGCTCTTTAATAATCTCATCTAATTCTTTCGGCAAAATACCTTGTCTTATATCATTAATTTTTTTAGCGACTTCTTTAGGAATTAACTTAAATGGCCTTGTATTAATTATGTTCCCTTCATCATCTAATGCAAAGGCTCCTGCTAATGTTACTACGAGATGAATTTTCATTTTTATTTCTCCAAGCTTCAGATAACTTTGATTAAATACTCAGATGTAAATATTCCGATACTAGGGATATAATTAGTTTTTGTTCTCCTCTTATACTTCGAGCAATTTTTTCACGAATAATGGTAAAGTTTCTTCACATTTTCCTTGTATGAAAATATCTGCAACTGTTGTATGTTCTGTTTTTTCAGTATTAAATACTAAAATTTGTGCTTTGTTTTGTTTTGATAAAATTGGTAAATATGCTGCTGGCATTACTTCTGCGCTAGTGCCAACGATAATTACTAATTTTGCTTTTTTTGCGACATTATATGCCTTCTCAATTAATTTGTGAGGTAATATTTCATCAAATAAAACTACATCAGGTCTAAACATTCCACCACAATCACATATAGGGGGGACTATTTTTGGTAGCTCAATGAATTCTTTTATTTTGTTACATTTTGTACAACGAACATGTGTAATATTGCCATGAATTTCTAAAACGTTTTTTGAACCAGCTTTTTGATGTAAACCATCAGCGTTCTGGGTAACGATATAATCACAGTAGCCATTTGTTTCTAAATCAGTAATAGCATAATGGGCTGGATTTGGTTGTGCTTTAAGGATGAGATCTATTCCATCAGCATAAAAGAACCAAAGTTTTTCGGGATTTTTTTGCCATGCTTTTTTTGTTGCTACTTCCTCGAATTTGTATTTTTCCCACAATCCATCTTCTCCTCTGAAAGTAGGTATGTTAGAACCTTTGGATAAACCTGCACCAGTTAAAACATAGGAAGTAATACTCTTACTTTGAAAAGCCTTTTTTACAAGAAGTGCTGCATCCTCAATTTCTGAAATCATTTTACTCATATTGAAGATAAAAAAACTAATCTAAAATTATTTTGTTATTTTATTGTAAAAGAAAAGGAAAAAAGATATACCTTCATAATTTTGAAAGTCTATCCTTTAAATTTGAAATAAATTGCACCGTGTGGGCAGGCATCTAAACAACTTCCACAATTATTGCAATTAGCATCTCTTACTCGTTTGTAGGAATAATCGAGAATAGGTACCTGCATAGCATTCTTTTCACACATATCTTCACAACTACCACATCGCGTGCATCTTGCAGGATTTCTTGCGATTCCTACTAAACTATATTTTGCAGTAAAGCCCATTGCATATCCTGTTGGACAAATATATCTACAATAGAATCTTGGTATTAAGACACTCATGATTACTACTACAAGTAATATTACAATTCTAAAATAGAACATAAATTTCCAATCACCAGCTGAAAAGTCTTCATCTCCTCCTGGATATTGTTTCCAGAAGATCATATAGAAGAACATTACAAATAATGTTGCTGCTGGATTGAATGGTGTCCAAGGTTGATTAGCAAAAGCACCAAAGTTTCCTGTAATACTTTCACCGATTAGTTCCTTATACCCAACAAAACCTGCAACAAGTATTACAGCCCAAAAGATCACTGCTCTAATATCTCTTAAGCTTTTATTCATTGGTTTAGAGACTTTTAATTTTTTAATTGGTACTAATCTTAGTAGATCTTGGAAAAAGCCAAATGGACAGACCCAACCACAAAGGGTTCTACCAAGTATGCCTCCTATTAGTAAACTTATACCAAATACTAAGAACGGAAATAGTCCATCAGTGAAGAATTGTTGAAAAGCATCAAATCCACCTATTATTGTTGTGAATGTTGCTCCACCAGGTTGGTTAATTGGTAAAATGCCTATAGTCCAACCCACGCCTATTAAACCACCATTGACTAAGAGGAAAGAAGCAATTTGTACTAACCAACGTAATAATCTAACTTTCCTTGAATTCATGGCGTTTAAGACGCGTAAACTGAATGTTTTTATCTTTGAATCTTCTGTTCGTGTTCCCATTTTGTTTTACTCCGTACTAGTTTATTTAGAACCACGTTGTGGGAGGTGGAATTGGAATGCCTTTGATATATTGCTCAATGAAGTTTCTGAATGCTTCAATTCTTGTTGGAGAGATATTGAAATATTCGGGAATTAATTCATATCTTTGTAAAATTATCCCAATAACAAGTGCTATAGAACCGACAGCTAATATTAGGATCATCCATGCTCTTGGTTTCAAGATTTACACCACATTTATCTAATGTCTAGTTTTTTCTGGACTATTGCTTTTAAAAATTTGTGTTTAAAATATTTTTCCGTTTGTTTGTGCTATTTTCGAGAATATAACTTTTATCTTATTTCTTATTCTTCTTCATTTCCTCTTCATTTTTATATTTGACTAGAATATTTGCTTTTTTATGGCTTTCTGCGTAAATAACCTCTAAGGGATTAATAGTAAATTGCTTTTCACATCTACTACAAAACCTTGTTTTTTGCTTTAATTTAGCATATGTATATTTACCACATCTTTGACATCGAATTACTATAAATTCTTTTTCAGACATTGGGTGAACACACACTTAATGATCAGCTAATAAAAAAAAAGATGCAAGATAAGAAAATCTAAGAACTATTTCTTATCTCCAATTACTGTTACAGCAATTTTTCTTTCTCTACCTCGAGTATCAAGCTCAAAGAAGACTATTTGTTGATAAGTTCCCAAAATGGGTTCAAAATTAGCTACAGTTACGGTTATCTCTGGAGAGAATAAACTTGCTAGCAGATGGCTATGTGCATTATCATCTTGGTAATCATGTTGATAACCTATACCTTTAGGAATGATCCTTTTCATAAAATTAATAGTATCTTCAACCAAACGAGGTTCATACTCCATGGTTGTAATTGCTCCTGTTGCTCCAGGGTTAAAAACATTCACAAGACCACTTTTTATACCTGAGTCTTTTATGATATTTCTTACTTGAAGAGTAATATCGATTATCTGTATTTCTTCTTCTGTATCCAAGGTTATTTCTGCTGAATAGACGACCATTTCTTTATCACTTCTTTATACTTGACAAATTATTAGCAATCTTATCTTAAATAATTACTTAATAATTTTGGTTACTTTAGGTAGAATGACGCTTACTATCCCACAATTCCTTTCTCAGGAGGTCCCTAATTGCTACTCTAATTGCTTCAGACCTGCTCGGATAAACGCCTAGACGAACTAAATCATCTAAACCTTCAAGAAATGTTTCTGGGATTTTTACTGAGATTAAGTTCATTGTTACAAGTTACACCTTTTGTTCATTTCCTGCGATAAAAAATATTCTTAGTTGGTAATACGTTTTTACGTGAAACTAATACTTAAAACCTTTGGGGATGAATATGTTACCAAAAATTATAAAGTGATAAATCTTTGTTTGAAAAGATTCGTGTTCGATAAGGAAATCTTTCAAAGACTAAAAAGAAAAGTATAATTTTTAATAGTATAATAAAAGATATTAATAAAAATAATTCGTATGAAATTATGAAAATAGCCGTTATGGCCAAGCTCGGTTAAGGCGACTGATTCGTAATCAGTAGATCGAGGGTTCGAATCCCTCTAACGGCTCCAACTTTTCTAATACTGTTTATAATTGACTCGTACTTTTTTCATTGCTTTCTTCTAGAACTTACTCATTCTTTTTTATTAGCTATTTTCAAATTGAGAACTGTTTAATTTTTGTATTAATTGTCTTGATTATCTCTGAGCTAATCTCTTTTGCTTTTTGTTCATTAAGTTCAGAATAACTCTTCAATATATAGGTGTAATATTGCATGTATGATTCCATTTGAAGATTAATGTTTTTGATAACCTCATTAATTATATTTAATCCATTTTCAGTTATCGAATAACCATATGGTTGCACTGCATGCATCTTGAGATATCCTTTGAGAGCAAGTTGATGAATAGCTGGATAAATTGTACCTTTTTTGGGTTTCCAAATATCCTTAAAAACTTCCTCTAAAACAGCTATTATCTCAGGAATTTTTTTAGGTTCACTCCCACTTTTTGCAAATTCCATCAAGATCGCTACTTGTATTGAACTCATCTTTCCTGCGTTTGAAACTACGTCAAGAATCCACATGTCAATCAGTAAGAGGTCTTACTTTTACGTTATAAATGTTTCTTGTTACATATTTCCATTACATTTAATTAATTATCTTTTAATTTTTAGTTCCTATAGTAATAATTCGATGAACTATCTCTTGTTCATGTATGTGAGCTAGTTGTTCTTTTGATGCTTTTAGGAGTTCATCATAATAATTGTAAATAATTTCATGAGCTTTCTTTATTTCTTCCTCTTTGTTATCAGCTGCTAATAGGATATTAGTTGTTTCATCTTCTTTACTTTTCATAAAATTATATTTCATTTTTAGCCATTTTTTCTTTTCATCAAAATCAAATCTTTCATCAGATAAAGTAAAAATCGATGTCCAACCAAAACAAGTAATATTTTTTAATCCCACTTCCTCAAAGAATTTTGGATAACAATATTGCCAAGGATTACCTTGTGGATTGATATCGTTTTTGGCGCTCCATTCGATACACTTGTACATTTGCACTTTATCAAGTAAATCAAAAGCGCTCTCAACATCACTATTTGGATAATAATGTCTACTCGCAGGTAAAGGTTCTATTGTTACTACATGTCCTCCAGGTTTTACAACTCGAGCCATTTGAAGTATTCCTTTTAATGGGTCATTTAAATTATGTATGACAATATGTGAAATAGCATTATCGTAAGTATTCGATTTTATTGAAGTATTTTCTATAGCTTCATTTATGATCGTTATTTTATTATCGAATTTTTTAGCGAGTGTTCTTACTAATTCCTCATCATATTCTAAACAAGATAATTCAATTTGTGGGAATAGTTTCAATAATAGATTAGTGAAATACCCGCTTCCAGAGCCAATCTCTAAAAGCTTTGTTTTTGGTTTTTTCAAAAAACATAACCATTTATCAAATTGCTTCAACGCATCTTCATCATATTCAAAATATCTTCCTACATCCATTGCATTTGCATTCTGTAAATAACTCCATTTGAGTGTCAAGTTTTCAGCTCCCACTTATTTTTCTAAAATGTCAGACTTCTTTCTAATAAATTCATAAACGATTTCATTAACTTTCTCTTTTTCAGGACCTATTGTAAAACAGTGGGGGGATTGTTCTAAGAAAACCAATTCTCTTTCTTGAGATGAAACATTCTCCATTAATATTTTCGCTGATTTAATGATCCAATTTGAATCTTTTAATCCTTGAATGATCAGTATTGGGGCAGTTATCTCTTTCAATCTGCTTCGCATTTCTTTTATTAATTTAACAACGAATTTTGCTGGTCCAATCGGATCTCTATCATAACAAATTATACCGTATTTCTGTTGGTATTCCAAATCTCTTTTACTTTTTTTAACTGAAGCATTTTGAAGGAGAGGAGCAATTAGAGGGAGTACTGTCATTGTTGGAAATTTAACTTTCAAAGGCGTTGCTAGGGATATTACTCCTTTAACAGGCTTTTCTGTTGCGCATTTCAAAGTTAGTAATCCACCTAATGATAAACCTCCAATAAAGATCTCCTGACAATGTTTTTGCAAGATACTGTAAGCTTTCAAATATTCAGAATACCAATCTTTAGCTGATGTTTTTTGCATATCCTTAAGAGTAGTTCCATGACCAGGCAATCTAGGACCGATTGTTGTTATCCCTTTTTCCGAAAGATAACTCCCAAGTTCATGAACTTCATGAGGAACACCTGTAAAACCATGGCAAAGAAGGCAACCAACCTTCCCTCTTTTGTAAAAGAATGGTTCTACTCCAGGAATATTTTTTAGTATTGACACCTGAGAAACTCTCCGAACTAATAAATTGGATTATGTTAAAATTAAATAAAAAACTATCGAGAATCAAAGAAAAATAATACCAAATTTAGCTTTTTGGAAAAATGTCTCTTGAGAAAACATAAAATACTAAAAGGAATATTTCTATATTGATTTATATGAATCCAAAAGCTACTGAACCCAATAAAGCCATCACTATAGACAATATAAAAATCCCTACAGATAGCAGTAAAGGAACACCTGAAAAGGATGAGACTGTTTGCTCACTCTGGGTTTTTCAAAACTGTGGTGGGGAAAAAGAAAAAAAATTACGTAGAATTGTTTCATTAGTTAGAACAAGAAATTCAATAGATTGGTTACCTGTAACAACTGATGGAAATATTTGCATAGTTACATATTTGGGTGAATTTAGCAATTTAATAAAACTACGTTCAAGTGTTTTTGGTTTAGGGATGGAATCCTTTAGTTTTTCACCCAATCGTTATTGGGTAATTCCACCAAACGATTTAGCTCAATTCAATAATTTCTTTGAGATAATTAAATCCGATTTACAAGCTCGAGAGAAAAGATTTTTACAACAAAGAGAAAGAGAAATCAAAGATAAAACAATTTCTGTAAAGACTAGTGATTTCGGTGAATCTGAAGAAGTTGATTTGAACGAAAAAGATATTGACGATTTGAGAAAAGAACTAGAAGCAATAACATCCATCTGAATTCTTAAATTTTTTTTTCTTTCTTTTTATTATTACACATAAAAATTATTTTGAAATAAAAAATTAGAAAGAGACCAAAAGGTCTCGTGCTTTTTAAAATTACATTGGAGGCATCATGCCACCAGGCATACCACCAGGCATACCGGCACCAGCTGGTTTTGATTTTGCAGCTATGACATCATCAATTCGAAGAATCAATTCAGCTGCTTCTGATGCTGATCGTATAGCTTGTGATTTTACTCTAAGAGGTTCGATAACACCTGATTTAGTTAAATCACCCACTTTACCTTTGAAGAGATCAATTCCAAAATGTGGTCCATCAACACCTGTATGTTTTGATCTAATCTCTGTAACGATATCAATAGCATCAAGACCTGCATTTTCAGCTAAAGTTTTAGGAATGATTTCCATAGCATCCGCAAATTTCTCAATGGCTAATTGTTCACGTCCACCAATACTTTCAGCAAGACTACGAAGAACCAATGCGATTTCAACTTCAGAAGCTCCACCACCTGCGACAACTTTCCCATCTTCGATAGCATCTCTAACTACACACAAAGCATCATTTAATGATCTTTCAGCTTCATCAGTGATATATTTACTGCCACCTCTAACAAGGATAGTTACAGAACGAGGATTCTTTCCTTCAGAAATAAGAACATTATCATCATCACCGATTTTCATATGTTCTGCTTTGCCTGCAACACCAAGATCGTCCTTTGTTAATTCGTAAACTGTTGAGACAATTTTACCACCGGTTGCTCGGGCAAGTTTTTCCATGTCGCTTTTCTTGACACGACGAACAGCTAAAATACCTTTCTTAGCTAAGAAATGTTGTGCTAGATCATCTATGCCTTTTTGACAGACAAGTACATTTGCACCTGACTTAACAATTTTTTGAACCATTTCTTCGATCATTTGTTGTTCTCTATCAAGGAAAGCTTGCATCTGGCTTGTTTCTTCGATTTTTATTTCAGCACTGAACTCTGTCTTTTGAATTTCAATGTTATCATCAATTAAAGCAATCTTTGCGCCTTCAATAAATTTAGGCATACCTGGATGAACTATTTCTTTATCGAGTAAAACACCTTTAATAAGTTGGGTGTTACCTAATGCTTTGCCAGCTTTTTGAACAATTTTAATCCAGTCAAGATTAGCTATTCGTTTGCCATTACGTTCCTCAGTAATTTGAAGAACTGCATCAACAGCTATTTCAGTCATTAAATCTTTTTCAGCTGAAACAACTTTGCTATTTAATGCAGTAGAAGCAACTTTAAGTAAAGTCTTTTTATCTTGAGGATCAATATCGATAGCTATTTTATCGAGAACCTCTCGTGCTTTATCTGTTGCTTTTTTATAACCAGAAATAATTATGGATGGATGAATTCCCATTTCAATTAATGCATCAGCATTTTTTAGGAGTGCTCCAGCTAATATTACTGCAGAAGTTGTTCCATCGCCAACTTGATCATCTTGAGTTTTTGCAACTTGAGTCATCAATTTTGCAGCTGGATGTTCGACATCTATTTCTTCTAAAATTGTAGCACCATCATTAGTAATGACCACATCACCAAGAGAATCAACAAGCATTTTATCTGAACCTTTTGGTCCAAGAGTTGAACGTACTGCTTCAGCAATAGCCATAGCAGCTCTCATATTGTTCTTTTGAGCTTCTTTCCCTCGTGTTCGGGTTGTGCCCTCTTTTAGTAGTATAATTGGAATGTTTTGTTGAGACATTTTGTTATTCTCACCAAGAAAAGTGATTATTTGCTATTTTCTGCTGATTTGTACTGATATTTAAAGCTTCCGAGTGGTTCCAGAAGTTCAGTGAATACGAGACAAGGAGTTGTCAATTGCGCAATCTCTAAAAAGTGGTATGAGAATAAACATCAAAGAAAAAACTGAGGAGTTATTGAAATTGATAGATTCTGAACCGATATTATTCTTCAAAGAAATGGTCAAGCCAGGTACTGTAAGTATTTTTGCTACCTTAAAAGATGCTATAGACCTTGTAGCGAAAAACAAAAAACCCTATCTTAGACTAACTTTAATTGATCCATTTTCCATTGAACAAACGGTTCAAATCTGGAGTGATAGTGATATTTATGCTTCTGTAAATATGTTTATGCGAAAAAATCTCTTAACCTTTGGTTCAGCCATTCATCTGGTTAATCTTACTTTTGATGGTGAATATGTTAGTTCTTCACTTAAAACAAAAATTGATTCTATTCCAACTCAACACCCTATATATCACAAATACCATTTATTAAATCAATATCGATTGTATAAGATCATTCCTGAAGAACCTTCTATCATAAAAGAAATTAAAAAACTATTAAATATCAAACCTTTAGTGGAAGCTATTTTAACTCGCCTTAAAGATGAAGGAGTACCTATAACTGAGGAATTACTATGGGATGTTACTACTTTGATTACTGATAAAACATATACCGGTACAATTCATCTTATATCAGGCAATCCGCAATTACCAATCACTCAACATTATACAAGTTATGTGATGAAACAACTTGAAATTCTACTCATTGTTTTTGATCGTGAATTAGCAGCAGATCGTTTAGCACCAATCATTCTTCTCAGGAGACTTCAAAAAGATCTAATTAGTTTATACGAATACACTCAATTACAGCAACCCAAATGATTTTTTCTGAAAAATGACAAATTTATTCTGGCGTGTTTGAATCAGTTAATATGTAAACAGTTTTTGTTTTTTGTAATATTTTGTCATGGCTTTTAGCCAAGCGATTCTCTTCCTTTTTCGCTATCTTATGTACTTCATAAAATGCAATAATAGCGTATCCAAGTGAAAAAATGATAGTCATACCATATCCCCATAAAACAAGTGTTATAGGAGCAAGAATTACGTAAAAAATAACGAAGAGATAAAATTCTGGTGTTTTAACAATGGTAATCTGTAATGGATTTAATAAATCTGAAACACTTGGTAACCCAAAAATCACTAATGATAATAGAATGTATAACCATATCCAATAGAAAACTGTTCTATCTAGAAGTGAATCCAACCATTGGAAAAGAAATATACCAGGAAATACCCAAAAAACTATGACGAAAATATTCATTATTGGTGCCCAAAAGAAAATAACAGCTTCTCTCAGATTCTTGAGACGATCAACTAATTTAATTGCTGATCGACTCCAAGCAAAACCAAAATTATATTGATGTTCAGTTTGAATGTTGAGTTTCTTAGCAGCAAAAACATGCCATACAGAATGCATAATTGGTCCTGGTATAAGTAGATATTCTAATAATCTTAAGACGCCTTTAATAATAGGAATATCTGATAGGAGATTGAGTAAAACATTAATTATAAGATAGATGATAAATAGAATTAGAAATATTGAGCTAAAAGTCATTCCAGTAAATTTTAGGATGTTTATTAACCAATCAAGGTATTTATCCATAAAACCCGTTGTTAACAGCTCAGAATTTCCTATTCCAATCATTGCTATCACTAATTTTTCTTCATTTGATACTTGGTTTAAACCCAAACCTATTTTTGATTCAACTATTATTAGCTTATTTTTCTTTTAAAAGAGCTAAATAAGATACAAATTATTTGTTAATTTATATTGAAAATTTTCCATTAATTATCGCAGATAAAATGTCTTCAGGAAATCAAACGCAATTATCGGAAAGAAAAATAGCTCAAGTACTTGTAGAGCACTTACATCAACTTGGTTATGTAGTAGTTACTGAGCTGGTTTTGGATAATACATTATTTGATATAAAATTCATTTCAGGAAAAGAAATAACGAAATTACGAATAGATGTTGCAGCCTTTAAAGATGATAAAATAACCTTTATTGAAGTTGAAAATGGTCTTTGGATCACCCACCCACTTCTCTATAGGGAATTTGCTCATCGAGTCATTCTTGCATATCCTGAAGAATATCAAGCTCCAACCGATCAAGAACAAATACAAATGGCAAAGATAAATGGTATAGGTATTGTTTCAATTTCATTTGATAGAACGATAAAATCGATCTTACGACCGAGTGAACTAAATATACCTAAAGCTAGGACTAACGCAATAATCAGTCTTATTAAAAAAAGGTTGAAAAAAAATTCCCTTGAAAACAATTTATAGGTCTTGAACATATTGTTTCAAATCAATAATTAGATTATCAGTAAGCAAACATTCACTAGAAATTAGCTTTTCAATTTTAGCGAAAGTTATTTCGGAAATTAATGCCTTATTCATTGCATCATGATAAAGGGTTTTCATTAGGGTAACAATTTCTGAGATAGTATATTTCTCATCTAGTTTTCCATTATATCTGGTCTCTAGAACGTGCCAGATGAATTTCTCATCATCAATAACTGATACTCCAAGTGCTTGAGCTATTCGAATCATTAATTTTGTTTTTAATTGGTCCAATTTTGCTATTTGACTATCTATAATAACTGTCGCTGAATCATCCTTATCATTAATTGGTGCGAAAGGATTTTTATTTAAAATTTCTAAATCAGGTTCACGTTCAAAAAAATCATCGGCAAAGATATTGTCTTTTTTGGGGTTATAGATATCCCCTTTATCATCTATGTGAGCCATACCTGCTGATCGTAGATCTGCTGCAGCGGCTTTAAATAAACTTGAGTCTTCATTGGATGTTGTTTGAGTATTTTTACTCTTTGCTTCATCAATAACTTCTACTTGTTTTTTCCATGGGTCGATCTTTACAGGTTCAGTAGCTGATTTATTTACTATATTAAAATCAATTTCAAAATCATCATCATTTTCTGTGTCATTGTTATTACTTGTCTTCTTTTTATTGCTAACATTAGCTGATCTCTTTGGTTCGGAATTCTGTTCTAAATCATCTGTCTTTATTGTTTGTTGTTTTATTGTTTTAAGGCTATTTACAACTATTTGAGAAAACTCCATGAATAATCGCTTAACTATACTAGTATTGCCTGTTTCTTTTGAGGACGATAAATAGGACCACTTTTCAAGTAATTTAGCAGCTTCTTTTCCATTCTTGAATCTATCCTCTTCTGGTAATACCGCTAACATTCTCACAGATATTTCCAACAAATTTTCTATGGCTTTGTCATAATTTCCTACTTCAATGTATTTATCAGCGTTCCCCATACGTTCCAAAATATCTCTTTCAAAATTCTTCTCAACAGCAAGAGAAGTAATGGAAATTAAGGGAATTTGTTTTTGTAGATTCAAATAACTTCGGTAGTATTCATCTCCTCTTTCAGTTAATTTCAAAAGATTGATTTTTTCAGTTGAATCATCCGGTGAACTTTCAATTATTTTGATAAGAGCTTCATTTCTTGCTATTTCCTTTGCTCGCAGAATATCTGTTTTTGAACAATTATCAATTAATTGCTCCAACCCTTCTTCTGGTAATATTTTCTTTGGTTTTTCTCTTAATAATTTTAATAATTCAAAAATTACTCGTTTTATGTCTGGCGCTATTCCATCATTTTGTAAATAATCTTTAGAATTTATAATCCGCTTACTACTCTCTTGTTCAAGACTATCAATTTCTAAAGGCATTTTAGTATTCATTTCAGGGTCAATTTTAATATAATGTGCAGTTGAAAACTCTTGAACTAAAACCATAAATTCTCTTGATGACAATTTGCTAAGATTTGTCTCATCAGCTTTTGAGAGTCGATATTCATTTGTGAAAAGTTCTTTATCTTTATACATTATTAATCGATTTATGAACTTGGCTGAAGTGTGCTTGATCAACTCTTGAATTTTTAAGGGTGATCTACCACTTAATATTAGATGATAATGTTCAGCTAAACCTATTATCAGATCCGTTAAGTCATTTTCTAATGAGTACTTAGAACCACCAAGTATCTCATCAATATTTTCCAGAACTAATATTTTTGGGTCTGAGTTTGCAATACTTCGCAATTTTAATAATGTAAAGAGGTAAGCAATTTTTGTTAATTGATCATCATTTTTTGAAAACTGAATAATTGCACCTTTCGTTTCAAACAAGGTATCAAAAGAAAGTGAGCTGCCAATTTTTGTTAAAAGAGATATTTCTTCATATGTTCCTAATGGGTACAAGACATTGGCAATAACATTTGATTCATTTCGACCCATTTTTGTTACTTCAGAAGTAAGTTCTTGATTGGCGAAATCTTTAAACTGAAAAATCGCTTTTGTCTGATTGCTTGGATCACGATAAGCACCTAGGAGGTAAGTTTCTATTGTCTTTGCTAATTCGGATCTTAAATTAGCTAAATAAGCAATGATCCTTGCAAACCAATACGCATAAACTTGATCTCTTATTTTATCACCTTCAGTACTAATGATATTTAGATGAAAATTAGAACCCAATAAATAACCCCGTATTCTGGGATTAACTGAAGCTAAACGTCCATAGTATTCCTTAGGGTCAAGGATTAGAAAACGGGCATTACCATTTTTCAAAATATTAAGTATAAGTTGCTGTCTAGCTTCTGGTTCACCAATCACAGCTATAGGAAATCTTTGCTCAGTCAATGGAATAAATCCTCCCTTGGAGTCTATAATTTGTGAAATGGCACTTGGTAATGGTTGTTCAGTAATAAATGGAAGTTGTTCATTTGCATCTTTTCTTGTGCCTTTAATTATTGGAAGTAAAACAGAAAGTGATTTTTGATTTGAAATAGAATTAAGCATTTTTTCATCAATTAATTTTTTGAGATAAATCTCAGGTATTTCTCGAGTTTGATGAAATGGCTCTAAAATCCTTTGCCCTTTTAGGTAATATGGTTTTCCGATTGTACGCAAGGTTTGATGAATATCTTCTTGAATGGACTCATCAAAATTAGCTAAAGAATTTGTAATATGTTCATCAATTGGTATATTTTCGATTTGAGAGGTAAGTTCAAATTGATTACAATAATGAGCCATCAATAGAACTAGAGGAGGAAAATATTTTTTACTTTTTACTTTCTTATTAGGATATTTTTCGTGTAATTTTTTTAGATATTTTTCCTCATTGGGATTTTTAATGAAAAACCTGAATAGAGATAAACTACCATTATTAATTTGACCAATTACTCTTAAAGGTGATTTAAATTCTCGAGAGAAACCTTTACGCATATCAATAATCATTGAATTTGATTTACGAACTGATACATCTTCAATTATGATTGCATAAACATGGATAGAAAAGGTTCTGTGTTCTGGGTGATATTGAACCAAAATTGACTCATTCATTTTAGATTTTTTATTGCGATAAACGTTAAATAGAGGCACTGATTTGGTTTCAGTATTTGTTGGAGCAACTTGGTCTATCACGTAGTATTACCTCATTTAATTCTCAGAAAATTTCTTTAAAAGTAGCTAAATAATTGAATTCGAGAGCATGAGTGGAAAATTTAGCTGTTTTAATACATTAATCTGTAATATTTTATGTAGCATAAGCTATCTCGAGAGGAAATCTGTGACAACGGTAGAGATGATCCAACACCCCTTCTTACGGAAGGGAATTGAACCAAGGCTATTCCAGCAAACTATTCTAAATACTTGTATAAAAAAGAACACCCTAGTAGTTTTACCAACGGGAACTGGTAAAACAATAATCTCAATTTTACACATTGCTTATCTCCTACAAAAAAATGACATAAGTCCTGGTGATTTTATTCTCATCATGGCTCCAACAAAACCACTAGTAAATCAACATGCAAAATCCTTTAGATCTTTTTTAAAAATCGCCCCAGAAAGAATTGTTGAGCTCTCAGGTGCAGTTACTCCAGCAAATCGTAAAAAACTCATCGAGAAAGCCTTGATAGTAATTGCTACTCCTCAAACCATAAGAAACGATTTAATTCATAATTATATTGACCCAAAAAAGTGTAAATTGGTCTATTTTGATGAAGCACATAGAGCTCGAGGGGATTATGATTATGTACCTATTGCTGATATAATACAAAAGTACAATCCAAATACTAGATTCATTGCTTTATCTGCTTCACCAGGAACAGATAGAGAAGGAATACTCGAGATTTGTAGAAATCTTTTCATTGAAGCAATTGAGAGTCGTCCCAAAGATGACCCAGAGATTAGTAAGTATATCCAGGACGTAGAATTTGAACGCATTGAAGTTCCTCTCCCAATGGAATTTGAAACAATTTTATCTATAATCGATCATCTTGGGGAACGAGAAGTAGAATTTCTTAAAAGTAAAGGAATAACGGATAAACGTTTTAGTTATCTTTACAAAGGAGAGCTACTTAATATAAAGAATGACCTTTCAAGGAATTTTCGAGCAAACTATCTCGAGATTATGGTTTGTAATCGTTTAATCTATATTCAAATATTGAAAGAAACACTCGAGAGTCAGGGAATTCCTAGTGCATTTGTTTTAATAAATAATTGGCGTGAAAAAAATAGCAAAAGCATTAAGGGACTCTTCAACTTGCAAGAATTTAGTGAGATGGTTGAAAAAATCGAATTTCTTAAAGAAAAAGGTGTTATTCATCCCAAATTATTATACCTTCTCGACATCCTTGATGGCGTTGATTTAATAAATTCTAGAGTCTTGATTTTTTGCAATTTACGTGCAACTTGTCATGCTATAAGTGGTGCTCTAAAAGAAAGAGGATTTGATGCTAGACCTTTTGTTGGACAAAGTCGAGGAAAAGAAGGTGGTTTGAGTCAAAAAAATCAAATTGCTATTCTTGAAGCATTTAGAAAAGATGCCTTCCCAATTCTTATATCTACAAGTGTTCTTGAAGAAGGACTAGATGTAGATGAATGCAATCTAGTTATTTTTTATGATGGAACACCTTCAGCAATACGTAAGATTCAAAGGTCTGGTAGAACGGGTAGGAAGAAAAAAGGTCGTGTCATTATCTTAACAACTCATCATACAATAGATACAGCAGCACATTTTGTTTCTAATGCTAGAGAAAGAAACATGAATAGATTGTTATTTGATATAACATGGATAAATGAAGAATTAAGTAAACCAAAAGAAGAAGATCATAGGATTTTCGCACCAATAAAATCGAGGGATGGGAAAACTATAGCCCTTTTGGAAGAAAATGATGAAGAAATTATTGATGATGAAACTTTAGATCAAAAGGAACCAGTAAATGAAAAATTAGCTTCCTTTAAGATGGCAATAGAAGATTTAGAGAAATGGGAAGAAAAAACTGAAAATGATGAAACTGAAGAAAAAGTTGAGGATGCAATCAAGATTATTGTTGATAGTAGAGAAAAAAATAGCAAAATTTTATTTTATTTGAAAAAAGAAGGTATCGATTTGGATTTCAAACAACTTGATTGTGGGGATTATATTTTGAGCGATAGAGTAGCTGTTGAATATAAAAAAGGCGATGATCTTTTATCTTCGATTATTGATGGTAGACTCTTTGAACAATTAGGATTTTTAACAAATGCTTATCAAATCCCTATACTTTTAATCGAAGGATTTCCTACGGGAGGAATTCATCCTGAAGCTATTGCTGGAGCTCTTTCGTCATTTATAATCGATTTTGGTGTATCAATAATTCAAACTCAAAATTCAGAAGAAACAGCGACGATTTTAAAACGAATTGCCATTCGAGAACAGAAAGTAAAGAAAAGACGTTCTTTCATACGAAAAGCTATGAAAATGTCTAATCCCAATGAAAATGCCATTCAGATAATAAGTTCATATCCTGGAATTAATCGGACGCTTGCTTCGCGATTACTTGAGTCTCTTGGTTCGGTACGAAACGTTGTAAATGCTTCAATCGATGATTTGAAAAATATTGATGGTCTTGGAACAATTAAAAGTGAAAAATTGGTGAAATTATCTAATCAAGAATATCAATAATCAAGTTTCAATTTGAAAAAGCTGAGAAAATTCTTCAATTCCTGCTTCAGTAATAGTAAAAGGTTCAAACACTTCTAGCTCATTTCCAACATCATCCTCAAAAGATATTTCGGTACTATTGTCTCTCCTTTTTGTTAACCGAATAGTTATATCACTGTAATTTCTAGTTGAGGCAGAAGCTACAGGTCTGAAATCATTCGTTTCATCCATTACTGATGATACTTGATTCGTAAATAAAATTGCCTTTTTTTGTTTAAGAGCAATAGATTGTAGAACTGAAAGTGCTTTCCTTAAAAGTGTTAAATTGATAGGTCCCGCTTTGAAACGATACGATGCTGTAATTGAATCAATTATTATCAAATCAATTTCAGAAATATAGTTTATCAAATCATTTGTAATCACTTCTATAAGATCATCAAATGAATAAATATCTGAAGTCAAAATCCCTCTCAATAATTCTTCGGTATATATTTCGGTAGCTTCAATCATTGTATGCATTCGTATTTCTATTGGTCGTTCTGTCGATATTATCATAACTTTAAATCCTAGTTTTACTAATTCTAAAGCTATATTTGCTGATAATGTGGATTTACCACTTTTTGGTGGACCATAAACATGAGTTACTTTCCCACTTGAAATAAAGTCTCGTTTTGAGGTAGAAGATCTAATAACTATATCTTTACCCATCTAAATCCACCATCCCACCAATTAGTGATTTGCTTCCATTAGCAGTCATCTTTTCAGAAATAAACGGAATAAAGAAAGTGATAAGTGTAGCACCAAGAATGCCTACTGGAATTGCTATTATTAGTCCAAGTGAATTTATGAATGGTATAAGAACTGCTGCTAAAATAGCACAAATGATGGTAGCTATGGAAAACCAGATGACTATTGATCGGATTGAACTTTCTTTAATTTCTTTTACATCTTGAAAGGTAGGTGTGGAATTTACAGCTATTAGAAATCCAAAGATGTAAAGAAAAGATGAAATTAAAACTAAATTTGGTTCAAGTAACAAACCGATGGTTCCAACTATACTTCCTAATATCAAACCTACACTCATTGGTATGACTACTAAAGAAGTGAATAAGACATCCCATCTATCAGTTTCTTCATGTTCAAATTTTAATTTGAAAGGATCACATTCATAGACATCAATTCTAAATATCTTTGTAAGAAGAAATTTTTTCAAAGCAAAATTTACTGTATACCCTAGAAAACCTATTATCTTCGCTCCTTTCTCACCGAAAATAAACGTTAGAACCCATTTAAATAAAAGTCCTAATAACCAAAATAATAGAATTACTTCTATAGCCCTATATAAAGTATCTATATAGAATGTTTGTACCATTTCATTACACCTACACTAATTACTTAGTTGTTCTTGATCCTCCAATTGTTTCAATTCCATTTGGAATGAATTATTTCTAAAATAATCAATATCATCTTCTGTGAATTCATTTAATTGAGAAAATTTCTCTGAAGCTAATCCTAGCTGAAGAATATTCTGAATTTTCTCTTGATCCTTGACCAAAAATAAAGCAAGATTATTGAATTCATGATCTAATTTTTTCTTAGTTAGTAGAATTGTTTTTTCAAGCTCTTTTGCTAGTTTAGCAGCGTGCTCTTGAAGATTATTGATATTCTTTACATCTGCGTATTTACGGATAATTAGAAAACAACCTTCTCTACAATCTTGAATATGGATTCCTTCTTCTTGAAGAAAATCCCATATTGGTTCCAAATCAATGTAGAAATCCCCCCAGTCAGCTCTTAAAATAGATATCCCTAATAATCGTCTATTTTGGAGAGATAAAAGAATTGATTTATTGTTTGATGAGATTACTGTAATTTTATTCGGTTCTCTTTTTAGAGATAATAGACTTAAGTTCTTACCTAATTTATTCTTAATCAGAGGATGAAGAATAAAAGCAAAAATCAAGTAGACCGTAATGCTTCCAAGAAGTGCATATAAGAAGTTTTTACTGAATCCTAAAATAATTAGAAAAGCAGTGAAAGTTGTTAATGCACTTACAATTGTTGGTTTGAGTAAAGAGATAATTTTTGCTGTTTTAATTTTTAATTCCTTTTTTGTAAAACGTGATGTAATATCACTTTGTAATGCTGTTTCCACCTCTATTTGAGTTGCAGTTTCATTACTCATTTTTAATCATCCTCCATTAATTCAAATGGATCATCTATATTATCTCCACCATCTTCCTCTATGGTTAAACCTTCAGGATCCAAGATGTTGAGAGTATCATCATCATCTAGAACGTTGATATCAATTTCATCAGGTAATTTCTTCCATTCTCTATATTTTAGCACAGAATACGGAAGTGCCCACAAAAATAATACAAGTATACCAACAACAGGAATGCTTGGCCATTGGAAGAAGGGTATATCTAGATCACCAGAACCATCTGATTTGATTATGTTTAATTTGCTATTAGTCAATGTAATATTGAATTCCGTTTCCCATAAATCACTACCATAAACTGTTGTTTCAATTTTATAATAATGAATGCCTAATTTAGGTGAAAAATTAACATAAACAGAAAATGAATTTTCACTCGTTTCATTTCTTGATACAGTCATAACACTATCAGATTCGTCAATAAAATAAATCGAGAGGCTAACTTCTTCAGCGAAAACTATATCAAACGTTAATTGACAATTCGATTCTTCCATCAATGTTTCATTTTCATAAGTTACTTGAATATAGCTTTCGAATTTTACTCCAAATACTCCAGCATAACTATGCAAAATATTTGGTAGCAGGTGAATAGGTGATTTACCAAATGATTCTACTACTAACATATTACCAACAATAATTTGTGAACTATCAAGAATCGTTAGTGTTCCTTTTTGTCTAGACAAATAATTATTTGAACAACTTACGTTAATCTCCAAATCGTTACCATAGATTCGAGCAGTAGTGTCAATTGGGATAGCTATCTGTTGGAGTAATTCCTCATCCCCATAAGGAGGTAAAACATCGTTACTGATTAATGATTCAAATGATATTTGATTGAACGCCCCTGTTATTACATAACCCGAACCTCCAGGTTTATCATCATATGAAATGAACTCTATGATCAAAATAGCTGGTCCAGTATTTGTTAAATCAAATATTTTATTGATTGATATGTTAAAATTACCAAGTCCATCCCAGATTAAATCTTCAGAGAATATACCTAGTTCGCTAAAAAGATAAGTTGCATAATTACTATTAGTATTGTAGTTGTTACTTGTTGAATAATCTGTTTCACTTACTATAGGGTGATTTTGTAATGATAATACTATCATGAAGAGACTCAAAACAATACTAAACACTATCAGTAGATGTTTTAAGCGAATTTTCCCACCAATTTCCTTTTTTATTCGTTTTGTAATTTCCAACTCCCCCTTAGTGTACTTGTTTTTTAACAAATGTTAATTCAATCTCTTCAGTGATATCTTTAAGATTAGGTATTTGTACAGGCTCTTCAGCCTCTTTCTCAGCTAATTTTCGCAATCGCTCTTCTTCAGGTAACAAACGTAGGTCGATTTCGATATCAAGAGTTGATAAGTCAGTTATTGATTTCATAGCAGTTCCATTACCTTTTGATTTTCCTGGGAACAATCCTACTTCTTTCACTTTTGCTATATATTCCTTAACTTGATCCAATTTTGGTTCGGTTTCCAAATTAATTGAATCTAATTCTTCATCAATTAGATCATCGATATTTTCTTGAATGTTAATCATTGCTGGTTCTGTAAAAGAATTCGAGATATTGCGTCTCAAACCACTTTGATTTCTGAATTCATCATCTATCGTCTCATCAAAATTAAGATCATAACCTTCATCAGAAATTTCAGGTAAATCTATTTCAATCGCAAATTCTTCAACAGGATTTTTCTTCATTTGTTTAAGTGCAACAAAAATACCTCCTCCCATTAAAGCAACTAGGACTATTACAGAAACACCTATTGATATTCCAACAATAGAGATATTTCCATCATTTCCTAAAGTTATTTCATCACTTAGTACTCTTCCTTGTACGTCAGTTATTTTTATGGTAAGTAAATGTGATTTTTCATGATTTACATAAACATAGAATTCAAATATTCGATCACCAATTATACTAACAGTCGCTCTTTCTCCATCAACCCAAAATTCCGCAGATTCAATGTCATAATAGGAATCAATTGTTAAGGTGCCAGAAATATAATCGATATCTTTATTTCTTTCAACAAACCAGTCATAGAAGTTAATTTGAGGAGTAATCGCTATAATAACAATTATCTCATTAAGAGAATTGATGATTATATTACTTGAATTTTCCACAATTTTAACTTTTATTTCATAATAACCTATTTGCAAGGTATTTAGATTGATATACCAAACACTTTTGTGTTCATTCATTGTATAACCTAAAGTCATTGCATATTCAGTTGAATTAATGATTAAATAGACATTGTTTAGCGAGTTAACTGAATAAAGTAAAGCTTCAAAATAGAGCTTCTGTCCTTGTTCAAGTATTCTTGAATTAAGATAATATTTCATAACCTGCGTCTTTCTTTCAAGAACGTGTAGATCATCAATTTGATTTATAGAGATATAATTTTGATTGTCTTCAGCATAAATGAAGAGGATATATGTTCCTCGTACTAAATTAGTTATTGTAACAGTATGGACTCTACCATTAAAGATCATTTCATAAATTGTTCCATTAGCTGTTAACCAAACTGAATTCACTCCTGAACTATCTGATAAAATGGCTTCTATAGTAAAAGGTTCACCTTCACAGATGTAATCAATTAGGAAATAATCATCTAAAACAGGGGGAGTATTTTGGATTATCTCAATTGACATTTGGGATATTGATACTAAATAAACTGAATCTTCAAGTGATACAAATGTCAAGTTAAAGATACCAATTTTAGCTGAATACCAACTAAATTGGCCATAACCATTGATGACATAAAAAGTACCATTATATATTCCATTGACAAAAAGTTGCATGGTCATTGTTGAACCCATTACTGCATTTAATACAGTTACTTCAAAAATAACTTCTTCGTGATCCACAGCAATTAGATTACTGGATTCTAGTTGGACATTTGGATTTACTTTTGGTGGCGCGCTAATGACAGCCATATCCAACAACAGAAAGTTATCATTATAGTACTCATTACCATCAAAGATTATTTTTATTGAATATATACCTAAATTGAATGGAATTAAGATGGATATTTCAGCAATGCCCAATGAATTCGTAATAAATTCTCCTAACAATAACCAGGAATTGCTTATCCAAATATAAACTGATAATCCTACAAAAGCTGCTGACTGACCTTTTGAGTTGGTAACAGTTATGTAGAATGTTGTTGTGGAATCAATTATAGCGTTAAAATCTATACCATAAATCAGAACTTCAGATTTTTCAACAACTAAAGTAGTATATTGTGATGATGGACCAAAATCTATTGCCCCCAGATATGCTACTCTTATCTCATAATTACCTGCAGGTAATAGAATTGTAATAGTAATTGCAACATAGCCTTGAGCGTTGGTAATACTTTGTCCTAAATAGATAACTGTTCCGTTTGGCATGACAATATAGAATTGGACAATTCTATTATCTAAAGGTGAATGAGAGGAAGTTGTTAAGACTGCTTCAATGAGAACATCATCCCCATAATCAGCTGTTATAGGTGGAGTTATGAGATCCATATCAGATTCTTCTTCATAAATTAAAACATTAGCTATTGCAGTAGCTTCATACCATTGATTATTTCCATCAAATACCAATACTAAAAGATAATTCCCACAGTCAAAATCACTTAATTGAAAAACATAATCTATTAAACCATCTTCATCTGAAGTTAAAATTTCACTCCAACCAAGAAATGAAACTCTCACTGTAAGATAGGGGATAGGTCGTCCAACAGCATCAACTACTTCTGCAGATATTTTCAGGTAACCATTATACTTTCCATAACTATTATACAAGGTAAAATAAGGTAATCCTTTTGAAACTATCAGATAAGCGTCACATTCAGATTCTGCATAGTAGTAATCTTCAACAACTCTACAGGTCATCAAATATTCCCCAACAGTAACATCTGGAGCAATTATCACTATTATGACCCCATAACAATCACTCATTCCTTGATAGAAAACACCATTGATTTCAAATTCAACATGAACATATCTTAAAGCTGTTCCCCAGAAATTCTTCACTTGAACAACTAAATTGGTATAGGTTCCACGTTCACAGAAGTGATCATTGAAATAGATTACTGGAGTGCATTTTATTAAGTTAATTTTAAAATATAGGTCTGCTGATTCATGCTTACTATTTTCAGCAATTTCTGCTTTACACACGTAAAGATTTCCTATACAGGTGAAATTTTCATAATTATTAAAGAATGCATATCCTGAAGCATTTGTTGATAAGTAACCCAAATTATGATAATATAGATCCTCTATTAATCGTCCACTTATTGCTATAACAACATTAGCTGCTGGCTTGCCATCTTCATAACAAACATAAAAGACAAGATGCATATCACTTGTGTACTGAATATCTATTTCTTCACCATTTCCTTTTGCTTCACCTGAATTCATTATATAGAGCGCTAATCCCTTTCTATTAACAAATAAATTAGCAACAGTTTCATCAGAATAGAATAAAGTGGTAGGTAATGCCTCTGCACGTAGCATGTATGTCCCTAAGACTAAAGGCATATCTTCCCAGATAATTTCGACATAACCAGTACTATTTGAAACACCATAATCAAGGAAATGCCAAGAAATACCATCATGATAATAAAATTGTATTACAATCCCTTCCCAACCAACATCAAGGCTTAGTGCTCTTGCTGTTAGCTTAGCATCATCAAAATATTCAAATGTATGATCTGATAATTCAACCTCAATTTTACCTTTATCAATTATTGTATCTCCATAATTCGAATTGCCAATATAACCTGTCTCATAGCTTGCTGGAATAAAGTAATGTGTCCCTACGAAATGACCAATTGTAATATCTTCTAGTGCAAAAACTACATCTGCATATCCTGAAATATTTGTTGAAAAGAAATGAGGGATCCATTCAAATGATCCATCAATTTTGTAAAAGAACATAAAATCAACATTTGAAACAATATCTCCATCATTATCTTTTACAAGTACTGATGTTTTTACACATGTTGGTTGTGCTGAACCAGGATTATTCCTATAGTTACCATAGAGGTCAATGTTTTCCCATTCAAGAGTTTCTTGTTCAATAAATACAAAAGAATCAGCAGATGAGTAATCATTAACCTGTGCACGAGTGGTATAATTACCTGGGAGTTGAGTAAATTGATGTTCTATTGAAGCAATTCCTTCAGAATTAGTTAAAGAGGAGCCTAAAATGAACCAATTTAGACCATCTTCTGTTATCGAAAACGTTACTGTTTTATCAACCGCAGGTAATACTTGTTCATCTTTTATTGTAGCTTCTACAGTTGCTACATCTCTATATTCAGTTATAACTGGTGAAATTGAAACATCAAGCAATTCACTAGTTGGTATAACTACTCTCTCTTGACTACCATAGCTTTCAGCATAGAAGGTTGAACGTTCATACCATGATATTAAGCAATGATCTCCTTGATAGACAGCATCCCATTGAGTTGATGCTTCACCATTACTTTCAACACTAACATCATTAGCTATTATTGTTGTATCAGTTATGAGATAGAAATTAACATCTGTCTGAAGAATTTCAAAATTATTATTCCACCATTCATATACCCCGATATTATTAGGTTGATCATTAGATTGAGTCAATTCAAAGAAAGTATCTGATGTTGAGATTGTTGGTTCAAAAATGAAATAATAATTTATACCAGCATCTAGTGTAATCGGAACACCATCTCCACAATAAAGGAAAGGAACATACAACATTTGGTCAGTAATGTGTGCACTATTTGCTATATACCCTGTAATTGTTCCTTCTGTTAAACTTGTGCTTGTAAGACTTGTTTTCACATAATAATTAATATCCTCTCTAATTGTAGGAGAGATATCAACTGCGAAACCATCTATTTCTAAATCAGTTGGTAGATTGATTCTCAAAGCAAATCTATTGGAGTAAATGACATCTGATGTTGGGTCATTGTCAATTTTATATAAATTCAAATCTAAGAAATCAACATTACCTGTAGAAACTCCATGACCTGCAGATATTGTACTACTAGATAATGTTACTTCAGTCCCTTCAATCAGAGGATTGTCTTCTGATACAGTTAATGTAGTATATGAAGGAGTTATCAAATCCAAAGGTTGTATAATTGATATTGGTGTTGTACCACCTGACTGAGTGTTCATAACAGCATTTTGTATAGTTGCTTTCTGGAAACTACCTTTAGAATTTTCAAAAGCTACTTGAAAATCATCATTTATTTGTTGAACTTGAACATTATTACTTAATGGAAATGAAACTATTATTGATAGATATAAAATAACAATAACTATTGCTTTATCCTTCATATCTTATTTCCTCTAACAATCTTATTTATTTTCATAAGGTATTTCAGCAAATTTTGTTTTAAAAGGTCTAAATGCCTTAAATAGATTCGACAAAAAAATTAGTAATATTTATGCTGTTCATAAAAAAAGTTTAATCTTTCTACCATCTTTTCAACATTTTTACAATCTATTGACCTAGGAAAAACATCCATGTATGAAATTCTATTGTCTAATATTATCCAAGCACCTACATCATTCTCTGAACGAATCATTCTTCCTAAAGCTTGTTTCATTGTAACTACAGCTTGTAGATAATTCATATAATTTGTTGCAGCCACTTCCCCCCAAAATCTACTATATTCTTTGATTATCTCCGTAAGGGATTTTGAAGGAGGTGGATAAGGCAATCCTGCAATAATAACAGCTGAAATAATTGAGCGATCGTCTTTGACAAATTCAATTCCTTCTGAAATTTTTCCTCTTGCAGGAGCAACAACAACTACTTTATTTGTCGCTGTTTTTACATTATTGATCAATTTTGTTATCCGTTGATTTGGTTGTTCTATATATTTTGTACCAATAAGATTTGCTAACACAGCAGTTAATTCATAGTTAGGGGCAAAAACAAGTACATGTCCTGGTATTGCTTCAATTAGTTTGTTTATTACCTCACCATAATATATATACGAGTCTCGAGACCTTACTTGATATTTCATTGATAATCTTGTATCACTTGTAGTTAGAATTATTCTATTTTTGCCAATTTTCTCTGATAACACAGTTATTTTATTGGAGTCTGTTACACCTAAGAAATTAGCAAAGTGATTTAGTGGGCTAAATGTTCCTGATATTAGAATCATTTGTTTTACTAATTTGATAGAATCTAAGATCGTTCTAGGATCTTTTAGGTAGAGTGTAAATTTTTTATCAGCCGTAAGATAGCAAAGTTCTATATGAGATAAAAATTCACTCACTTTTAATGTAAAACTGATATCGTGTTGTCCTCTCTCCATTTGCTTTAATAGATATTTCTTACCACGATTCCGCAAATCATCTAAACTCTTTGTTTCAAAAGAAATTGTATGTAAACCAGGTTTCTCTTGATATTCTTGTAATTGATTCAAAATCGGATGTTGCCCTATTTCTTGAATTGCTCGATATATTATCTTATATGATAAATCACCTAATTCTCCTTTAGCCAAATTATGAGCTTCATCTATAATTACTGTTGTATTTCCCAAATCAATATCACTATATTTGAAAAGCAATTCTCGTAGATCAGGATTGATGAGAAATGGATAGGTTGTAACAATAATATCAGCATATTTTAGAGCTGTTTTAATTGCTAGATAAGGACAACCAAAATTTTCAATTTTATTACCTAATAACCACAAAATCTCTGAAAGGTTAACATCTTTTTTTATATTTTCACCTATATCAGAAACAATTCTCTTAGGGAAAGCTACATTTCTTTCAAATTCATTTTTTGTTATATGATAAGCAACATTATGAGAGCAATCAAATAATGAACAACCAAGCTGGGCAAATTGCTTTTGAGTTTCTTTTGTAACTAAAGGGCAGATATGACTTTTTCCCACCAAAGGTACAAGTGAATATACAGGTCGATTGATTGTCCTATTATAATCATTTATGAGTCCTAACTCTCTAAACCAAGCATCCATTTGTCCTAGCATTTTTGTGAAAATGATTATCCGTTCTTTATCCTCTTTTTTACTCAAAACAGCTGATAAAACCGCAGCTGTTTTACCACTTCCCGTTTCCGCATCTATTAATAGTGGTTTAGAAGAAGCTTTTTGAATTGCTGTGATAATTGAAAATTGTTCTTTTCGATAATTTTGATAAGGAAAAAGATCATTTATCTTAGTCCAAAAATCAGCATATTCTATTGAACTATCATCTTCACCTAAATTCAACTGTACAGCAATCCTTGTAATTTAAATTACTTTCAAAAATTCACTTGCTACTTTTCTTTTAAAATAGCTAATTAGTCATGAATGTTATAGCTTAATCGAATTGCATCCGTTCTTGCTTCGTCATGTTGTTTTGATTTTAGAATGAATAATAAAGAAAACCGAAAGGGAAATGTTAAAACAAAGAAAATTCTAAAGAGAGTTTTACTTATTGCTTTTTTGAAAGAAATTCTACTATTCAACATTATCACCTAAATAGTATAGGTTGAATAATTATTTGAAGCTATCTTTAAAAGAAATCATCCAAGGATACTTGCTTTTGATCTTGTTTTTTGGTATTTACTTTTTCTTCTTCTTCTTTTTTTTTAATTTCTTTTTTAACTTCTTGTTTCTTTTTAACTTTCGCGGCTTTTTTCGCTTCTGCCTTTAATCGTTTTTCCTCTTCTATCTTTTGTATTTCTGCTTCTAATATCTCAGCTTTCCTTTTTTCATGATCTACTAATATATCTGACCAATCATCTCCAGGTTGATCAAAGCTTGAAAATTTCAATGGACCCATATTTGTTTGATATTTGCTACTTTCCTCTTCAATTGCTGACATTACTTTCTTTATTTTATTAATTGAGGATGAATTTTCTACAACCTCTTTTATTTGATTCTCGTCTAGTTCTAACCAATCTGCTAGTTGAGCAGCATCTCCAATAGAACCATTCATAATTTCTTTTACCAAAAGAAGTGATTCAGTTCTTGCTTCGCTTATGGAGATATGACATTTTTCAGAAATATTCCCTGCAATTGAATCTCTTATTGCTCGAGAGAAACGTGTTTGTGCATACATCCCTATTTTTTGAGGATAGGTATATTGAGAGAATTTCCTTGTGGGTTTATCAATTCCCACAGCAACTCCACCAGAGACTAAATCAAAGAAATATGATAATAAATTCCAACTTTGACGTCTTATGATTCTTCCTAAAAATCTATCAGCAGCAGCTAATGTTGAATAAACTTCTGAAAGTTGTTTGTCGCTTGTATGCATATAGGCATTTTCAAAAACCCATAGTAGCAATTCATCATAACTTGCATTCACACCTTCAATAGCTTCCTTACCTTCTATAAAGCCTTTAGAATTAAATAAATCACTTAAAGCATCTTGTATTTGCTTTGTTTGATCTCTAAGGGGATTCAGCATTTCAATGCCAGTAGCTTTACCTATCCTTAGCTGTAAAACCATTCCTTGAAGATCATTAATAGCACCTCGAAGATCACCATTAGCATTTTCAGCTATAAATTGTAGATTTTCTACATCTGATTCTATTTTTTGATTTCTCACTATTTTTTTGAGCACTTTTAGTATATATTCAGAGTGAACTGGTTTATAGGAAATAACTTTGGTGACTTTTCTTAATGGTGAGAGTTTTTTATCATATGCATCATTTGCTGTGCAAATAATTGGCACTGATGCAACAGCTATTATATCAATTAATGATTTCAATCCACCTCTATCCTCCCTTCCGGTAATCCCATCCACTTCATCTATAAGCAATATTCTTTTTCCTTGAGTTGATCCCCATGTTAAAGTTCCTTCTTTAGCTGAACTTCCAGCCATTTTTTCTATGGATTCTTTATTTCTTGTATCACTGGCATTCATTTCAACGAGTTCATATCCTCTTTCTTTAGCTAAGGCAATTACACTGCTAGTTTTTCCTGTACCAGCTGGTCCATGCAAGAGAGCTGCTTTATGTTTTGCTTTAACTGACCAAGTATCGAACCATTGTCTTAGATTCTCAATTGCATCTTCATTCCCTACAACTTCACCTAAATTTTCTGGTCGATAAAGTTCTGTCCAAGGAGCCATTTGATCAGTCAAAGTATTTTACCTCTGTCTAGCAATACTTACTAGTAATAACTATTAATCTTTAACCCTTTGTTTTTCTTTAAAAATAAAAGCTTGTGTATTATCTTTCTTTTGCTACTGAAAAAGAAATAAAGACAAAAAGAGTGGAGTAAATTTAACTCATTCTTCTTGCAGTTTCTATTTGTAAACCATCTTCTTCTAGATTGACTGGATAAAGTCTAGTATCATAAATAGCTTTTCGCATTTTTCTTACTCTAAAAGTTCTTTGGAGTTGGTCCGATCGTTCTCGCAAATAGAAATCAATTACACCATCTGCTATATGACTGAATAATACTTCAGTTTTGGTGTCATGCATTCCTTTAACCATTAACAATAGATGAACTCCACCAACTTTTCTTACAACATTTGTTGTGAAATTCTCAATAAGTTCTCTTACTTGATTTTCATCATAATCTAAAAGTAGATGAGACACAGTATCTATAATAGTAAATGGTTGGGTGGATTTCGCTACAATGTTAATGAATTTTGTTCTAAGAAGGTTTAACAAACCTTTATCCCAAGCAATAACTGGTGAAGTAGAATCATCAGTAGCATATTTAGCACTATACGCATCAATATAAGTCCAAGATCCAAGTGATTTATAGGTATCAATACTCCACCCAAAAGTCATCATTTCTAAATCCACTTCGCTTGGTGGTTTATCTACTGATACATAAAAGACTTTTTTACCTGCTTTTGCCTGGTTGTATAAAACTTGAAGGGCAAATGTTTCATAACCAGAACCAGGTTCACCTAATAATAGAATTAATGATCCATCAGGTATGCCACCACCTATGGTTTGATCAAATCCCATTATTCCACTTGATTGTAATTTTGCTTTCGTAATTTCAGCTAAAGGGGATTTTGCAGGTATACGTTGAAAGTCCATATTATTTTACTCCATTAAATTATAATTTCTAATTTATTATGGTTAATCTATTTGAAAACTTTTGTTATGTGGCAATTAGTAATCTTCTACTTCCTTGGCTCGCTCTAACATATGCTTTAGAAGATAGAATGGTCCATATAGAACATAAAAAATTGTCAGACCACCCATTAAAGCAGCTGGATAGATAATATAGTCAAATGGTGTTGCTACTACTGCGACAATGGTCACAGCTGCAAGTCCTAACAAGAAAATTTCCAAATAATTCTTTCGTAGCTTGGTTGTTGGATATTTTATAGTCACGATCATCATTGTTCCTGTTAAAATCATTAGAATTAGACCAATAATCGGTGTAACAATCCCAGTTGTAAATTTCTGTTCAATAAACAATTTTATGATAATATAAATTGCTGCAGCACATCCTGCACCTGGTGAAGGGATGCCTTTAAACCATTTTTTACTGGGGGATTTAGTGAATCTTATTAAACGAAAGATTGTACAGAATCCAAAATAACATCCAACAATAATTGAGAAAATTGCTAAACCAAACTGAGCTGTACTAGAAGGGGATAAAAGGGGCATACTTAAAGAAATCATTACTGCGGGTGCAAGACCAAATGTTACAGTATCTGCTGCAGAATCAACTATTGTGCCAAAAAAACCTGGTTTCTTTTTTGCTAATCTTGCGGGTATTCCATCACTAAAATCAAATATAATTCCAAGTAAAACTAATTTGGCAGCCCAAAGTGCATAAACATAATTTCTTGGATCTATTGAGACTAGTATAATTGCTATAATTCCTGAAGCAAAATTTAGAGATGTTATAAAATTAGCTAGTATAGCAAAAAGAATTCTTAGTGGTTTAGGAAATTCCGGTGACTCCCATTTATTCTGATTTGAAGATTCTTCAATAGCTATTTCTTCACTTGGGGGAGATTCAGTAGTACCATTTTCTATTGTCATGAAGTTTCCACAGTGTGTTTTTAATATTCTATTGTTTATATTGGTTGAATTTAAAGGTTATTTTAGAAAGACCAATTTGATGGAAAAAAAAAATTTAATCTTCATTAGTAATTTGTTCAATAATTTTCAAAGCTTCATCTACATGTTTCTTAGGATTAAATTGAGAAACAAAAATATGACGAATAATGCCTTTCTTATCTATGACGTAAGTTACTCTTCCGGGTATAATTCCTAAAGTAGCTTTTATACCGAATTCATTTCTAACCACATTATCTGTATCACTTAATAATGTAAAAGGAAGATTATATTTAGAAGTGAAATTTGTATGGGATTCCAATGAATCACCACTAATACCAACAACTTCTGCACCAGATTTGGTAAATAATTCGTATCGATCTCTAAACGCGCAAGCTTCGGCTGTGCAACCTGCTGTTTCATCTTTGGGATAAAAATAAAGAACAAGAACTTTCTTGCCGAGGTAATTTTTGATATTCACCATCTTACCATCTTTATCAGGTAATGAAAAAAGGGGTACCTTATCGCCTATTTCAATAGTTTTTTTTATACTAATTTGTTACAACTCCGTTTATTCTTCTAAGCTATTCATTCAACAAATGATATCTCAAATTCACAGAACTTATCGCCTAAACCATGACATTTTGTTTCATTAACGATACAATCCTTACTGGTTAGTATTTGAATTCTTCCTGCGATATAGCCTGCCATGAAATCACAAAAAGTAGTTCCTGAATCTTTTGCACCAGAAGACATAGCACATTCTTCAACTCTTATTTTTAATTTACCATCATCTTCAATGATATAAACATCTGCTCGTTCTTTTGCAGCTTGAATCATACTAAAGTGGAAAAATTTATTCATTATTTTTAGCGCTTTATCAAGACTTAATGGCCAAGAATAATTTTCATCTTCAAGATATCTTTGAAGAATGTCACGTCCTGGACCAAATATTCCCAATTGCATTCCTGCTGCATAAAGAAGTGCACCTGAAAAGGGATCAGTCATTTTAAGATTAACTATTGCTTGCTGCAATTTAGTAAAGTGAACTTCATTACCAATATTTCCTCTATTGAAAACATCTTTGGGGCTAAGGAAGGATTCGTGTAATCTTGTAGAAATATCATGTAAAATTCCTTGAAAGTGTTGATTACGATCTTCTATAATATAATCTTCTTGATATTTAGCCATGTTTCTACTTATTGGTTCATCTGAAACTTTAATTTCAAATTCACAATATTCGTGACCAGTGCCTATACATTTAACCTCATGAACAACACAAAATCGACCTGTTAAAGCTTCAACAATACCAGCCATTTCACCTGCAGAAAAATGGCACAAAGGTTCGCCAACAAAAGGTGCACCACTCGCGCTTGCTAAACCGAAAATATGAACTATTGCTACATCTTCTTCTAATTTAACAATAGTTGCTGATGCTGCAAGTTTCATTGGAATGTTGATTGTTTCATTATCAGAGAAATATTTGATTAATCCTTTAATAACCTCTTCAAATCTTTCTTTTGTTCTAAATTCTGTACCGATATCAGGATTTAAGGTAATCATCAAATAAGTCCCTACACCATACAATCCCACATCTCGTCCAGCTTGGTAAAGCAATTGAGAAACTAATTGATCCAAAGCTACGAGTGAAACCATCATCTGTTGCATTACACCAACATGAATGTAATCACCAATATTTGGTCGAATGAATTCCTCATTCATTATTGAATCAAAACTATTTTTACTAATTGTTAACAAAGTTTCTTTTCTCGCAGCAATTGATTCTTCACGACTCATAATTGAATTAGTGACGCGCTGCCATAAGAGGTCTCTGATATCACTTTCAGTAACTAAACCTTGAAGGACGATTTCGTCATCAATCATTACAGTGGGTAATCTACGAACACTATATTTCTCGGCTATTTTTGGGTTTTCAACAACATTAATTGTGCTAATATGACACATGTCAGAATAATATGTACCTACTAATTTGTGAACTATACGTTCAACATCGGGACAAGCATAACAATCAGGTGATGTAAAAACGATCATACGAATTGGAACATGAATATTATCTGACATCTACTAATTCACCTTGTACTTTAACAATTATTGTTTGTTTGTTTGTATCTTAGTTATGTATATAGTTTTTACTATAAGCTTTTTGCTACACTAAAATTTAAAGTTACTTTCTTTTTAGAAGAAAATTGTTTATTTTTTCATCATAAAGACATAAGATGAGAATATATTCTAAAATTTAATTAAAGAAATAGGAGCCTTTGATAAAATATTAATAAGGATTAGGCTCCTTCAGCAGTTACTTGTTCTAGGAGAGCTATTGCATCCAATAATTCTCGTTGAAGATCAATTCCTAATAATCCTGCAAGTGCTAATGAGCTCATAACTGTTTCAAGTAGTTCTTCTTGGATATCTTCTTTTTGTTCAGCTAACATTGAATCACTAATCATTTGACCTGCGAACATATTCAACATTTTTTCACCGAGCATTCTTAAAGGTCCTTGATTTCCTTGAGTCAACAATTGTCTTACTGATAATCTTGAATTTATGAGGTCCAAAAGCTTTTCTTGGGTTTCTTGTATTGTAATCATTTTTCTTTTCAACACCATATATTTGTTTTGTTGTTTATATATATATTTAACCTTCTATTTAAAAGTATATATTATCTGTGTACTATATAGATGTTACCCTAAAAGTATAGATAAACCAAAAAACTTATAGATGATTGATGATATAATATTATTATACAATATAAGCTTAGGGTATCCTAGCGAGGTCTCCCCCCATATTCCTAGTTCCAGTGGAAATCAAGGGGAGGGGGTGTCTAGCTGATATTGTAGATGGTAGCAGCAGGTGAATATATGACGACTATAGCAGAAATGCCAAACAGATTCAGTAGTAGCCCCAAAAGGGTTATGGATAGCCGAGATGAATTTTTGAGTAAGATTAGGAATAGTCAAATAATCACCTATACTTTGGAATATTTCACGTGTTGTTTTCTTAATGATCCAAGGTACTTGAAAGCGATTCAACTTCGAGTATATCATTTAATGGAAAACAAAAGACCCGAGATAACTCAATACTTGATTTCATGGGAAGATGTCCCACAAAATGAAGTGGATGATTGGCTAAAATTCCAAAGCAAGGTTGATGCTCAAATGCAGGAATTTCTCTCCGAACTTAAGGGTTACTCATATGTAATGGAAGGTACACTTTAAAGAAGTCTTGAATTATTTTCAAGTTCTTTTCTTATGTACTTCTAAATTCTTTCAGGTCAGTTGTTGTACCGCTGTTTATAAGAAGAAAGACAAAAGAGTATTAGGTGAAGGGAGGCAACCGAAAGTATTTGTTTTATAAAAAATATAATTTTAAGTTACTTGTCTTTTACTGCTAGTAAAATTGTTTTTTTAGTAAAACTTCCTCTCTCAAGCATCTTTCTATTTCTAAGGTTATCCAATTCTTTGTATGTAATATTATTTATTTTTATAATTTCAAAAATTACTTCCAAAATATCAACCAACTCAGTGATATCTTTATTTTCAGAGTATTCTATGGCTTCTTCAACCAATTTCTTACCTAAATAAATTAATAATTCTTCATTGTTTTTAGCAATCCTCACTTCCGCTATTTTTCCTTCACTTTTAATTATTTCAGGTATTTTATTTCTTACTAATTTATCATATTCATAACGAGTCATTGGTCAATTTAGCTCCTTTTATAGCACATTTCCATTAAGCTAATAGAAGAATTCAAATTTAATTCTATCTAAAAAATATTACAAAGATTAATAGGCAATCGTTAATGTTAAACATTTGGAGGACAACTTAATGGGTGTAACAAAACTGGGTGACTTGTTTCCAGATCGTCAAGAAGTAGATTTTGATTTCTTTCATGATAAAGCCATAGCTTTTGATGGTAATAATATTCTTTACCAATTTCTTACTCGTATACGTCAATCAGATGGTAGCCTTTTGACTGATGAGAATGGCAATGTTACTAGTCACTTATCAGGTTTACTTTATCGTGTAACAAAAGCTGTTGAAAGTGGTATTAAAGTTGTGTTCATTTTTGATGGCAAACCACCCGAAGAAAAAAGCAAAGAAATATTACGTCGAAAGAAAGTAAAAAAAGAAGCTGATATCGCATATGAGGAAGCATTGGAACGAGGTGATATGGAACTTGCACAACGATATGCTCAAAGGACAGCTCGATTAACTTCACCTATGATCGATGATGCCAAGAAATTATTAGAATTAATGGGTATACCTGTTATTCAAGCACCAGGTGAAGGAGAAGGGCAAGCAGCAATGATGGCATTAAAAGGTGATGTATGGGCAAGTTGTTCTCAAGACTTTGATAGCTTTTTATTTGGAACACCAAGATTAGTTAGAAATTTAACTATTTCAGGTAAACGTAAATTACCAAACAAAAATATCTATGTAGAGGTAAAACCAGAACTTATAGAATTAGATCATGCTTTAAAAATGAATGAATTAACTCGAGAAGAACTTGTTGAAATAGCTATCTTACTTGGAACAGATTTCAATCCAGATGGTATAGGTGTCTCTGGTATAGGACCTAAAACAGCTGTTAAGTTGATTAAAGACTTCAAAACAGTGGAAATCGTTTTGGAACAACCAAATATGGCGGATGCGATTAAAGATTTAGATTTAGAAACTGTTAGGAATATCTTCCTTAAACCTGCAATTACCAGCGATTATGATCTAAAATGGCCACCTGTTGATATCTCTAAAATTGTTGATTTTCTTTGTGGGCAACGAGGATTCAGTGAAACTCGAGTTAGAAATGCTTTAGAAAAAACGCAAAAAATTGCTGACGAGCAGAAAAAACAACCAACACTAGATTCGTTTTTTGGTTCATAAGAATAAAAAATAAATTATGGTTAGAATTTTTTCTAACCATTCAATTGTTTATTAACCGCAGCTTTCACCATCAATTGTTAAATTGAAGACACCTGCTTGCTCAAGTTCTTTTATTATATAGTTATAGCAGTTCTTCAATCTTATTTTCATATCAGGGGTTTCTAAGTCTACTTGAATAATAAACTCTTCACTTGAATCATAGACTAATATTACACTGTTCATTGTTGGTGTATCTTTACATTCCTTAGGAGCTATTTCAAAAGTCACGGAAGTTATCTCTGTGCTACCTTCACTTTCAATATTTCTTAACAAAATATCTTTTTTACTCAAATAGCTTTCAAGTTTTTTAATATTACATCTTTTTCCAATGATAAATGTACCAGTCTGCCTTCTTATCGCTTTACTTTCCAAACGTTTCTTGCTAATACGTAGGAAAATAAAAACAGCAGCCCATAATACAATTGTAACTAATAGAACAATCAGTGAACCATACCATTTACCGAAAAGTGATTCTAACCAATTAGGAAATGCATACTCTCCAGCGACCATTAGTACAATCTCCATTATTACTGATCCCGCCAATATTAATTCAATTATACTTAGTGCATCGCTTGCACGATTATTTGATTCAGTCATTTGAGTCATTGATTTGGTATTTTGAGCCATTGAATCAGATATACGACGCATGTGCTTTTCTGCTAAAGCATTTGAAAAGTCTCTTAAAGCAACCATTTTAGATTCAAGACCATGAATGACCTTTTGAGTATCATTAATACGCTTATTAGTTATCATGGAATCATTTTGTATGATCCTTAAATCTTGCAAAACAGGATCATCAGGCAATCTATTTGGATTTCGTAAAGTTAATTCATTACTGAATTCAATAATACTATCTCGTAAATATGCTAAAATATCATGCAGCATAATTGCTTCAGAGCTTGCTTTAGTAATCCAATTTTGAGCATTGGTTAAACTAGTAATATCTCCAAGCATAGCCTTATCAATATCAACTTCAATTTGCTTTGACTCATCCCAAAGATGCCAGATGACAGCTGAATAATCATCAAGGAAAATTCGAATAGCAGCTGAATAGCTTCGTTCTAAGTAAGAATGCTCCAAAGTATTGTGCTTTGGAGAAACAACTATCAAACCATTATTTCCTGCAAAACAATATCCACCGTCAATTGGTTCTACAGTTTGTAAAACATCTAATATTTGTTCAAGTTCGTTTTGAAGTTCTTCACCATCGAAATAGTCATTAGGATTTTCATGTTTTACATTTATTTCATCTGCAAATAAAAGAACGAATTTTGTTCTTTTAGCTGATTCTTTCATGAAGATTAGATTCAGAAGATTTCTTTGATATTCAGTGAGAAGAGAATCTATCATTTGAGATGTGTCCATAGTAAGGTCAACAATGATTCTTGTGAGTACATCTAATGATACCCAACCACCATTGGCTTCCTCTACAGTCATTAAATCAGCACCATAGATAACCCTTCCCCATGAATTTATATACCCACTTAATTCTTCATCCTGAACTATTCCTTCATCTTCAGGGAAATTCAATCGTGCCCTAAATGATACATATTCTGAGGGTGAGAAATCCACTACTTCTACTTTACATGAAACACCATCATCATGAAAAATCAATTCACTTGGAGCATTATCTTTTAAGGCGGTAACTATATGACCTCGTCTATGATGAAAACTATCTAATTTAATATTTAATGCAGATAATTGGTTTCTATCAAATGGCAACCATTCTACTAAGGCAATTTTAACATTTTTTAATTTGATGTGTTCAGTTAACTCATCCTGAATATTGCCAATTTTACCATTGTTACTCATTATTATCTATCTCCATCTAATACTTTATTTCTTTTTAAAGAAGAAAAGAAATAAGCTTTTGTAGAATAAGAAACATCTTCTGGTAAGATCAAAGGAATTTCTTCATTATAATTACAATGATTACATTTCATATGAAACTCTGATTCCTCAACCTTTATCTCTAATTTATAATTAGTAGTTTTACAAGTTGGGCATATAAACAAATTATCTATTCGTTGGCGAATTTCATTATTCATTGCTGTTAGATATTTATAAGATTCTTTTGTAGGTCTATAACCGGTAATATAATCATATTTTGTCGATGATAATCTTATTGTTTCTAATAAACCTAACTCTCTTAAATCACCAAGATCATCTTCTCCTTCTTTAGAAATATTAACAAATTTCCTTCCTTGACCAAGAAAAGAAGTAGAAATTGGGGCATAATCATATTCATTAAATAGCCCTTTTCTTATAGCCTGAAAAATTAATGCTTGTAAAGGTGTTTGTTTTATCCATGAGATTGGGCAATTCAATGAATCAGTCATTTTTGAAATTAAATATAATAGCTCTTGTTGTTCTATAGTCAGTTCTATATCTTCGTTAAGCATATCTCTTCCCTCTTACTTCGAAGTTTAATTGAGATAGTTATTGATTTATAACTATGATACAATTAAAAATGTAAAAATAAAGGTTTCCAAATGGGAATTCAAAAAGAAAAAGGGAAAGGTATGAGAATTATTGAATCATACCATTGGATGTTTGCCTGTCAATGTTGAAATTATTTTTAAAATAGCTAAACCAAATCTGGTTTTGAAATCAAATTTCTTCGATGTAACAGGAACTTTTGCCAATCGAATATAAGGGCAATCAGCAAGTAACATAGATTCGCTTTCTTTGGAAATCATGTCAATATTCTGTAACAATTCTGGAAGCATACCGGATATGGATATTCCTTGTGCAGGATACTTAATTTCACCATTTTTGATATACCAACCAAAACCTGTAACAGAAAACCTTCCTGAACTTGAATCAGACATATGAAGGCCCATTAATGAACGAAGCATAAAACCTTCTCGAGTCTCTTTAATCATTTCATCTTTTGTTGCATTACCAGGCAAAACTTCAATTGATGTGGAATTTATAGAAGGATATGATTTGATTGGATCACCACCAAAACCAAAAACAGCTGAACGAGTGCTTTTGCCATTTGACTCAAGACCAAGTTTTTTACCATAATAGGTATCTAGTAGGTAGGTTTGTAAAATTCCTTTATCTATTAATAGAGTCTTTTCTTTTGGTACACCTTCGCTATCATATGATGACCTTGTCACCTTTTGAGGATTAATTCCATTATCAATTAGTGTAAAATCCTCTGTTGTAATTAGATTTCCAATTTGATCTGAGTATGGAGTTGCTCCTGTTGCTACGTTATTTCCCAATAATTGAGTTACCAGAAGATTAAGTAATCCACCCAACAATCCAAATGATGCTTCAGGTTCAAGAATAATCGGTACTTCCTTATTGAAATTCATAGTATGAGGTGAAGCCGCTCTTTTTGTTTGCATGATAGTTTCTTGAGATATATCTTCATATTTGAAATCTTTTAACTCTGGGTTTCCTTTTATGCCAAAAGAATAATTAGGTATTAATCCCTTGGTTGTGATCGCAGCTGCATAGCCACCAATACCACCAGTCTTAGAGACAATATCTATACCATTTGAATTTATCAAATGCTCTTCTTGAGTATTCATAAAGACTTGTCCTTGAAGGTAATTTAAACCTTTAACATCATTTATTGTTTGAATAATATCTGCTAAACCATCTGCTAAAGCATCTGCTGTTAAAGAATCAAGATTCTTATCATATTTCATTTCAGTAACAGGTTTTTTGGATGGAATTGGGAGAGTTTTAAAATCTGGATCACTTCCCTTTGATTTTGCGTTTTGAATCGCTATTTTAATAGTTGATTCGATACGCTCTTTTGTCAATGTTTTTGTAAAACCAAATCCTAAATTATTATTACTGACAACACGAAATGATACACCAGAAGATATTCCAGTAACAATTTCTGGAATATTTTTCTCGGAACCAATATTAATTTCCTTAAAATTATTTGAATAACCTTCAATTTGATCAACATTATTTTTCTTGGCAAATTTAATGCCATAATTTAATGCTTCATCTAAAGGTAAAACATTGGTCATTTTCTTATCCTCCAACATTCATAACTTTAACAGCACACCAACCAGCGCCTGTTCCTGTTTGAGCTCTTTGTCCATTTTTCCCACAGAAACCAACATTTGCTGAAGGATCGGCCATTTTATTTGAAATGCCTAATAATTTGCTTAACGTTTCTAAGGTATTACCATCAATTGTTGTAGCTCGACATACTTCCCCAATTTCACCTTTCTTAATTTCAAAAACTTCATTTGTTCCAAAATTAAATGTACCTCGTATAGAATCAACTTGTCCTCCTCCTCCTCGTTTGAGAAGTAAACCATTATTCACCAATTGGAGAACTTCTTCCTCCGATAGACTCATACCTTTAGACGCTTCAAGAAAAGTATTACGCATACGTACAATTGGATAACTTGAATAAAATTCAGCACGACAATTTCCTGTTGTTTTTAGATTAAAGAACGCTGCAGAGGCACGATCAGTAAGATAAGATTTCAGCACACCATCCTTAATTAATTCTGTACGTTCGACTGGTACACCTTCATCATCATATTTCATAAAACCAAAGGTTCTGGTTTTAAAACCAGGGACATATTCTAGAGTTCCATCATCAATAAGATTAACAAAATTCTTGGCTAAACGTTTTCCGAGTTTACCTTTTAGTACACCTGCAGATCTTAATGAATCAGCTTCTGTACTATGACCAGCCGCTTCATGGGCAAATAAAAAGTTTATTGAACCATCAAGCACAACGGGATATCTACCAGGTTTTATTTTCTCTGCTTCAAGTCCTTTTATTGTTCTTTGTTTTGTTTCTTCAGCTCTTTGAGCAATGTCTATTTCATCGAACAATTCAAATCCTCCAACGTGCCCAGCTCTTCCTAACCCTTGATTGGTCTCTGTGCCTTTCTTTGCAGTTGGTATAACAAATAGAACAGTATAAGGACGTTCTTCAGATATCTCCATTCCTTCTGAAGTAGCCAAAATTTGTCTTCGTAATATATCAAAATAATATGTTCGGGTAGATTTGATTTTATTTTCCTCATCCTTTAATATCTTATCTGTTTCTAATATTAAGTTCATTTTATCTTCAAAAGGAATATCTTGCGAAGGTTTTTTCTGAGTAATTTTAACGGAATCCTTGATTGCCTTCACAGGTGCCAAAGCTATATCAGTTTTTGAAAGTTTCTTAGAAACTTTTTGGGATACAATAGCCATTTCAAAGACTTTTTTATAAGCGTCTTTTGATCCATAAGCAAATCCAAATGCTCCATCTTTCAAAACCCTTATACCAATTCCAGCTTCTGACCCTGATAATGAAGTTTGAACTTTTCCATCAATAACATCTATTGATGTGTAAAGTGAATCCTCATCTCGGATATCCGTATAAACAACATTTTCCTTTGAAGCAAGATCAAAAATTTTTTGATATAAATCTTCATCCAAACTAATTACCACCAATTATCAAAACTTTCGATAACAAACAATTTGATTGTTTAGAATTACTAAATATAAAAATGAATTGCAGAATTCGTATTATCTTCTTAGGGTTCTGGTGGTTTAATACTACAGATTTTATTCATTTGTCCCGTTAGAATTCGTATCTCATGTTTATCAGAAATTACTCCTGTTATTTGTTCATCAAATGAACCTTTTTTATCAGTTTTTTTCGTATAGAGATTTTGATTTGTTTCAGAATCAATACCAAAGAAAATCGGGATTTTTGGTGAAGCTTCTAATCTAATCAATTCATCTTTTAATTTTTGTACTTTTTTAATAGTAATAGAAGCTACTTTTGATTTATGGTTAATAATAATTTCTTGTCCCTTATCCCCTTCAAGAAAGACATTACCATTCAATGATCCAATTTGTTGTATAACACGATTTGTTTTTGCATCCATAACCTCAATAATATTATTACTTGGTGTTCCGATCATAGTAAATGTTATAGCACCAGTTTTTGAAAATGTTTTATCGATTGATGGATAACCTGAAAATCTAACTCTTTGCCCTTTATATTTATCAAAACCAGTGATAGAAACCTTCAATCCAAGCTCCTTTCTTGTTGGATTATATTTTTCAGTAATTAAATATGAAATACTATAAGTCATATAACATACCTCGCTACAATAGTTTTAATCAAACTAGTTAGACTATATCAGCACTAGAATAAATAAATTACTTATGCAAATTATCATTTAAGTTAATTATTCATCATCAATAGGCAAATCTTCTGAGATCTTATAATAATGAATTGCCAAATCATCTTGTTCTAATAATGCATATAAAGCACTGATTCTTACCCAAATTTCTTTACTGGTTGGGTTTTTAGCAGCAGCTTCATGCCAACATTGTAGAGCACTTTCAAAGTGTGACTGATAAAATAGTGACTCAGCAAGGCAACACCAATAATCAGGATTTGAATTATTGACTTCTATAATAGCATTTGAGAAAATTTGTGTCGCGGTTATATAATCACGATTTTCCATTGCTAACATGCCCATTTCAATTGAGGTTTGATTTACTTCACATGCCATCTTTTATTTGACCCTTTAACTTTCCTTGGGAAGACCGATTCCCAAATAAATATAGGTCATTTTCTTTAAAAAGAACTAATAAGGGAATGAGATGACCGAAAGTATTCTGACTTTTGATAAAAAAAAAGAGTATTTCTTAAAAAGAAGGAAAAAGGAAGTAGTTAAAGGGGAGATCCCGATCTACTTCTAAAGGATTTTTATTAAATTCTACCTTCGACCATAGCCATAGGAATATCCTGGTGAATAATAATAGGATTCCTTTTTCTTTGAAGTGAAAGCAAGAACAAATGTAACTAATAGGAATAAAACACTCACAGGAATTGGAAACATCAACTCTGGAGATATTGCTTGTTTCATACCTAAATACCATATTAGTGCTTGTAATCCATCTGTTATAAATGCTAGCACAAAGAATAAGCCAGATAATTTAATTTTAAAGAAGGCAACAATAATTCCAATAATCATTAAGCCCATACTTACATACCATAAAATCATCATCAGAGTTCCTGCTTGTAGTCCTAGAACTGTTTGATCTGTAAAGGCACTATTCCATGCCTGAGGACTAAACATATTTGTACCAGTACTTACAAATTTGAAAAAGCCAAAACCAGATTCACCACCGATTTTCGCATCAAAGAAGCGCCCTTGAAATTCAAGTGTATAAACACCAACATCTTTTACATAAAATAGACTTACTGGTACAACCACGAGGGAAATGGCTGCGAGGATTATTACTATAGCTTTACCCAATTTCACTCACCATAACATTCATTGTAATCTAAAGAATATTGATATATTCTCATATTAAATCCTTTGTTTTTGAGCATATTTTATTACAATTCAAATAAATATTTTATTTTCTACGGGGGCCCGTATTTTTTCTTTTTTCTGAATTGCTTTTATTGGTTTGTTTAGGTTTAAGGACTGGGGAATTGAGTAAACAACGATCTGTTTAGATTTTTAAGGATGAATGGGTTGCAATTAAAGCATCGCTATGATTTTCTAAATCATTTTTTAGAGCAGAACTATTTAATTTATCGACTTCTACTACTACAATAGTGAAATCACATTTCGGACAATTTAATACTGCTACTTGCTCATTTTTCAATTGATAGAATTGGATGTTTGGTCGGGCACGACAATCGCATTCAATACATAATTCGCCCCAGACTTCTTGAATCAGTCTCGCTTCATAGCCTTGTAATTGAGTTATCATATCACATCACTCAAAAGGTATTGCCACAAAATTGCTTTTAAAGAATTGATGATGAAAAAAATAAGCACAAAAAAGAGATTATCTGTGGAAAAAAGGAAAAATAGAGTTGCTTCTTCTATAACGGTCGAAAGTGTCTTGCTTCTATAACCTCTTTTTCAGCACTATAACTGGGTCCAGGTATTTGACGGTCTTTTAGTGACTTAAACCAATTTGAGAGTATTTTATCCTCATCTTGATCGAGTCCTTTTACTTCAAATATTAGGATATTGAAATGTAATCCTGCTTTTTGCCAGATTTCAAATAATTCTGTTGTTCCTGGCCCTATTTGAGCTTCAAGATGTTTTCGTGGGTTACTAAGAAAATCTCTTAATTGTTTCATTACATCTTCTGTGAATGTAAATTTAGACAAAAAGAAAGCATTGTTTGAAATATCTCTTTCTGTCCAAAGAGCATCTAATTTAATTCCACCTACATCTGTTATTATTTTCTCTACTTTCTCATACATTATTTCTTTTGAGTTAAGAAACAATTTATCCAAGTCTTTCCAATCAATACCATTTTCAAGAACCCATTGATAATTTTCCAATTTCCTTCCTAGTCGATCATGTGTTGTAGATCTATTATCGATTTTTATTGGAAAATCACCCTCAGTAGATAAGTATTGAATAATAATATGCCCTAAAGATTCTCGTGTATCAAAAGCAGAATTTGATAGTTTTTCGACTTCAAATAAACTTGCTCTATAAGGAATTGCTTCTGAAAGTATCCGAACTATTTTCTCAAAATCACCGGGAACCTTTTTATCATAAAATCTTTTGCCTTCTATTTCCTTAGCTTCTTTGAGCTTCTTTATTGGTCCTACATCAATTGTAAACTCTCGAGAAATAACACTATCTAAAGCACTTAACCAATTCTTTCTTCCTTCAAAATCATGTTCTGCTCGTTTTATAGTAATAAATTCAGCATTTAATGCATCACTAAAGACTTTAGCTATTTGCTGTTCATTTGGGAAAAACTCATCATCAGGAATAATTCCCTCAAGAATTAATATCCGACTTTCTAGTGAAATTTCTTGAAGATTCTTTCCTAGTGAGGAGTTTCTTTCTTCAGATGATAAACTAGCATTAATTTTTTCGGTGATATTGTTGAATATCGCTCGTTGTTCTTTCAAAAAATTCTCATTCATTTTAGTTGCTTCTAATAAAAACATTGGTGCGAGATTTTCTTGCGACCAAAGTAAACTTCCTACTAAAGCCCCTTTTTTTCTAAATGCTCTATATGTTTTCGTAAGAAAATCATCTATAATTTTTTGTAAATCGAAAAATTCTTGATATGGAATTGTTTGAGCTTTTTCAAGCCAATTAGCTACACCCACAATTGCTATAAACCATTTTCTTGGTAATTTTAGTTGAACCATAAAAAATCTCCTAAAGCTTATTGAATATATAATAATAGGATTGCTTAGTGAAATATTAATCTTGTAGTAAGAACAAAAACTAATCTATGTGAAAGATATTACAGTAATACCAACACTGCCACCAACTAATGATAAAATAACAAGTATTACTCCTCTAACAATAGATTTCTTACCACCTCGATCATCCCAACCAGTAGCCCATTTAATAAGACCAATAATTGCTAAGATAGTTCCTAGGATAAAACAAAGAATTATAAGAATAGCAGCTGCGTTACTCATTATTCGACCAATATTGTTTGGTAAATCTAGTAAGTTATCTAAAAAATCTAATTTTGTCTCTATAAAATAACTAGGAATTCTCAAACCCATTTTATTATCAAAATAGCATTTTTATTTGAAAATAAAAACTCCCCTTAAGTTAATTTTGGGGATAACAAACATTAAAAATAATTAAAGAAATGATTAGGTCATTATGACAAAAGAACCTCCATTTTATGAAGAAGAGGAAGAATTACCTATCACTATTAGCGAAAAAGCTCCTGATGTGAAAAATTTATCTCCAACTAAAATTGCTGATCAATTTTGGTGTGAGATGCAACTTCACCTTAGATTACATCTTGGTTTAGAACCTACTGAAGTAATGATAACAGGTAGTGAAATTCATCGCTCATTGGAGGAAGAACTTGGTCCTGTTATTGAGGTTATTACTACAACACCTGAGGATAGTATTATTACCTATATCCTTCAAATTTATACCAAATTAAGAACGTTAGAATTGAAAGGTATAACACGAGAGTTGCCTGTAATAGGCGAATTAAATAATATACCAATTTTAGGAATTATTGACCAATTGACAGTAGAAAATTTTGATGAAAAAAGACAATTAATGATAACAGATTATAAAACAAGAAAATCAAAGAAACCTCCAACCTATGAGCAAAAAAGGCGCAATCGTATTCAATTACAAGTATATTGGCATCTTTTAAGAGATTTAATTGAAGGGAAATTTACCTCTGAAATGTTTAAAAAATACTTTGAGATGCCTGAAAATATAGCTCCTTCAGAGGAATTATTAGCTCAATTACCAGAGGATATGAAAGAATTGTTAAGAAAATATTCTCCACATCAATTACTTGATGAGTCTTTCCAAATATATACTACATTACCTAGCTTATCACCTAATCTTGAAGCAATCTATTTACATCAAGAAGATCAGTCTGTTGTTTATTCTGATCGAACACTATTTCATGAAGAAAGCTTTGAAGTAGATATGGAATGGGCATTAGGCTACTGGTTAAAAGCAAGGAATCCAAGTGATAGTCAACAACAGTGGATGTGTAATTATTGTCAATTTACAGAAAAATGTTCTTACTTCTTACGGAGATATCTTAACAAGGAAGAAAATAAAAAGAAAAAATGATTGTAAAAATCATTGATTTTGAAGATACTTTTGCCTTCTCTTAAGAGTCTTTAGAAGTTCTATTTTGACTGAAGCGCGAATCATCTCAGTATCAATTAATCCGACTACAATTAATGAATCTTCTTTTTCAACAACAGCCAAACGATTTACCCCTGTTTGTTCCATTAAATCATCTGCTTGAGAGATAGTAGCTGATTTTGATATGGTTACAACTGGTCTAACCATGAAATCTTTTGCTTCAATATCCGGGGAAATCATTCCTCCTTCCTTTAAAATAACTCGTAAAACATCTCGCTCGGTAATAATGCCAACAACCTCACCAATGCTGGTAACAAAGACACAGCCCTTATTGGATTGTAATAGCACTTTGGCTATAATTGCTATATTATCACTTTCATCAACCATTGTAGGTGGAACCATTATTATTTCTATCTGAGATTTTGGTGTTAATGACATTATAATTCACTCTTGTTTCATATTCATTAATAATTAATAATAATGTTGGTATTTTTAGTTAAATTTTTTTAATTACAAAACGAATTTATTAAATAATATTACCTTTAAATCATTAATAGGTAGTTAATTATCTAAGGAACCAAGCTCAATGAGAATATTATTTAGAAATAAACTAAGGGGTAAATGGGTTCTTTCACTTATTATATGTGGAATAATTTTAATTCAAAATATTAATCAAGTTACGGGAGTAGATTATGAAAATATCTCTTCTATTGAAGCAAAAAATCGCTTGGAAATTGATCCAAATATCTTCCTTCTAGATGTTCGTTCAAGCTATGAATTTTATGAAGATGGACATATTTTAGGAGCTATAAACATAAATGTCTATTATTTAAGCTATTCTAAAGAAATATTACCTAGTTCGAATGAAACTGGTATATTGGTTTATTGTGATGATGGTTTACGTTCAAAAACTGCAGCTCAAAAATTATGTGAATATGGTTATAATAATGTGTCTAATATGGAAGATGGTTTTAATGGATGGAAAGATAATGGTTTTCCATATATTATTGGAACTGATCCTTCCCAAACATCAGACCCAGTACCTTGGAAAGTATTAAATTTTTCAAGTTGTTTTGCATTATTAATCTTAACAATAGCTATACGATCTAGGAAAAATAAAAAGTAGATTTCTAATGAAGAAATCCTGGAAATACTTCTTTTCGATTTATTCATTTTTAAATAAAAATAACCATTTCCTAATGAAATAATGTAATTTGGAATCAGAAATTTAGTGAACGACGCAAGGTGAAAAAAATAAATGTTTATTGAAGGACAAAAGGGATTATCAAAAATAAAGATTAAAATCCATAATATGACAAATCAAAATTTAATTGTTGAATGGCATAATATTCGATGTATAAATGATAATTGCACTCCGATAAATACTACAAAATGTCCGGTTTGTGATTATGATAGTTGTCAAGAATATCTATCCTATGAAGAAATTATAACAGATGAATTGGTTAATAGAGGGTTATTTGATTATGCCTTGAATAATTTTAATCGTAAAACTAATAGAATTATCTCACAAGAAACGATGTCAATAAGTGATTTGAATTTATATTATTGCTGAAAAGCTTTTTTGGAGGATAATAGATTGGTAATATCAACCCAACAAAATCAGTTTAAGTCTTTGTTTAAAGATATTTTGAGATTAAAAAAAATTCAAAGATTAACAGACATACAAAAAAAAGCTTTGCCTTACCTAGATTCATTAGACAATTTAGTGATCGTTGCTCCTAGTGGAGCTGGTAAAACACTTATTGCTGAAATGATAGCTTTAAAAGATATTATTTTTGAGAATTCAATTAATAATCCAACAGATAATCTAGAAGAAATTCAAACATTTTCTTATACAAAAATAAAAACCATTTCTGAATTTAAAGGAAAAACTGTTTTCTTGGTACCGCTTCGAGCTATTGCAGAAGAAAAGGCTAATGACCTAGCAAGAAGCTATAAGGATTATAAACTAAAGATACATCTTTCAATGTCTGATGTTGATTTTGATGAAAAAGAAATCGAAAAATGTCATATACTAATTTCCACATATGAACGTTTTAGAACGATAATTGGTCGAATGCCTAATATTATTAATTATATACAAAATGTTGTAATTGATGAATTTCATATAATAAGTAATGAAGGAAGAGGGCCCGTCCTTGAAACAATTTTAACTTCTTTATTAGATAACGTTCGTTTAATTTTACTTTCTGCAACTGTTGCAAACCCAAATGATATTGCTCAATGGTTAAAAGCAGAATTAATTTTTAGTGAAGAACGTTTAATCCCATTGGAATTCAACATCAAACAAACTCTTCTGCCTGAAAAAGAAGTTAAGAACATAATTGAAGAAAACATAAAAAACAATTCACAAGTGTTAATCTTTTGCGGAACTAGAAAAAAAACCGAAGAAAATGCTCAATTTTATGCTGATTTTATCTATAAGACATGCAAAGAAAATAGTGGAATAAACGAAGGAGAAATACAATCATTTCTTGAAAGTCTATCCTTAAATAAAGAAACAATTGGTAATCAGTTTCTCTATAATCTTTCAGGAAAAGGTACGGGTATACATCATGCAGGACTAAGTAGATTAGCGAAAAAAGCTGTTGAAGAGCTCTTTAAAAGAAATGATATTAAAGTGCTTTTTTGTACAGAAACTTTAGGAGCAGGTGTTAATCTTCCAGCTAGAGAGGTAATCATTTTAGATACTAAAAGAACAAATAATGAATGGTTAGCAAGAAATACCTTTCACCAAATAGCTGGTAGAGCAGGTAGACCTAATTATGACAATTATGGTAAATGTACAGTTTTAACTACTGATGGAAGAGAAAAGAAAAGTATTATTTCTCGATATTGGAATCAAAATAAGGAAAATATCAATAATAAATTAGAATTAGTAAAACCAAAATTTGATGAAATTTCTAGCCGAATAAATAGTATAGATGAACTTGAGAAAATGATTTTAACATTAATTTATACTAATAAACCTATATTGGAGGAACTCATTGAATTATTACAAAAAAGTTATTTTGAATTTAAAAACAGTGAACATTTAAGAGCTGAACAAAAACAATTACTAAGAATATTACTTCTAACTAGTAATGATACTGAAAATGAATATTTGAAAATCTTACAAATTCTTTATCCTTATGAGAATTTACAATTAGAAAAAATTTATGAAAATGATGTTTATCAAACATATCAAATATCAGATGAGTATACTAAATTTTTAGTAACAAAGAATAGCGATCAATTTCAATGTTCATGTAATGATAAATTGTTTTGTAGGCATAAATCTTTTATTTTAAATCTTCTCCCCAAAAACATTTCAATGGTTATTATCAATAAACATTTTTCAATATTAGAGAAGCTTATCATTGATGGATTCATTACTGAAAAGGTATCAGGCGTTTTGGAAACAACGTCTAAAGGAACTATCTGGGCTGAAATGGGAGTTACTAGACAAAAATTTGAATATATTAAAGATTGGATGCTTAACAATCTATTCTTAAAGAAAATTAATTTATCAACTATTTTATTAGAATGTATCAAAATAGAACCTATAATAGAATCTAACGGTAACTATCTTAATAGTTTAGAATTTCAACGCCCAATATATGATCATGTTATATTGAAAAGGGATTTTCTTGATGTTGTCACAAAATATCAATTATTCGAGGGAGATATATTAAGAATGGAAGTTGGTCTGAAATCCTTAATTGCTAGTTTGCTTCCTTTGACGGAATATCTTGGGTTAGAAAAAATAAAATTAACATTAGAAAATATTGATTTGCTTTTATCAGAAGCGTTACGTGAAACATAAATTACCTTATCATTAAGTAACAGCTGTTTCTGTTTGTTTATTTTTAAGGGTAAGAGGTAAACCTGAAGTTATAAGAAACGGTATGGAAATTAGGAGGAAAATCGAACCAATTATAAAACCATATTGATATCCACTTTGGAAGAAATGGGCAAATAACCCACCAATAATTACTCCGGGTATTTGAGCTAAGGTCTTGATAAAGAATAATAACCCTAATAATTGCCCTCTTTTTTCGTTAGAGATTAAACTGTGCATGTATGCTCCTCTTGATACTATATCAGCTGTGTTAGCAATACTAAATGGAATAATGAATATTATACCTATAACTAAGGGATTAATTGATCTAAATATTGGCGTTAAAGCTAATATAGCAGTTGAAAGAGCAAATATTCCACGAGAGATAATTAGAAATTTATGTTTATTTGTTCTATCAAGAAAATAGCCTATAGGTAAAGCAAGGATTAAAGAAATCACAGTCATTACAGCAAATAAAAGTAATACCTCACCATTTTGCATGGAGAGACCTAATCCAATCAATTTACCACTGAGAGGATTATTTTCTTGTGTAAGAAAAATTAGAAGGAATGGCATATACACATTAATTCCAGTATGTAAAAAGAAATGACTCGCAAGAAAATGGAAATAATTTTTTTCTTTTTTTATTTGTGAAAATTGAAAAGTTTCTTTGATTTCTAATAACCAATATTTTCTGTCTATTTTGGGTTTTGGTTCTTGAAAGAAAATTCCTACAACAATAAAACCAAAGGCACAAATTGCTCCCGTAGCAAAGAAAATATTGGAGGAAGGTGAAATAAGCATAAGAGCAAAACCAGCAATTGTTCCAATGGATGAACCCAGAGAAGCATATGCATTAGCTTTTCCTAATTTTCCTTCAGATGCTATATCAGGAATTAAAGAATTATTACAAATAAATGCAGCAGTATTGAATAAGCTCATTAGAACATTTATTCCAATGATCAAAAGTAGTGATCTACTTAATGGTAGGAAAAATAGAAGGATAGCTGATGATGTTCCACCTGTTAAAATGAAGATTTTTCTTCTGCCAAAATTTTTTTGTAAATTATCACTTATAGCTCCAGTAAAAATACTAACTATTGCCCCAGTTAAGGCAACAAGACTTACAAGTAATGAAACGATCAACGGGCTGTAATTTAATAAATCTAATAAATAGTCATTAAAATATTGGCCTTGTATTGAGAGATATATAGACCAGATAAATGCACCCAATGCTATTAATAAGATATTTCTTTTATTTAAGAAAGGCAATGTTGATTGTGACTCCGGTGTCTCTTCTAATTGGTTTTTATTGTTAACCAAATTATAATCTCTCATTGAACTTGCGGGATTCTGCTTTGCTAAGCAGGCACCTTTGATTTTTTTGCTGTCGATTTTTCCTTTACCTTAGGAGGCTTTTCCTTTTGATTTTCCTCATTTATTTGTTCGAACTCTACTTGATCCTCTTCTTGTAAGAACTCAAATTCTTGTTCAATGTTAATATTTTCTTCTGGAAATTCATCAACTGATTTATCTAATTTCACCTCTGTTTTGGAAGTTTCTTTTGTTTGAGATGAACTATTCTTCCTTTGTGATTTTGTTACTTCTTCAATTCCAGCCATCATTGGACTTGGTTCATCTATTACCTCTTCCATTTCAGATTCATCATTCTCTGTGATTTCTTCTCCATCAGCTACTTTTATTTTAATTTCTGGTTCATCAGCAATTCCATTTGGAGTGATATAAAATTCAGTTGATTCTGTAGGCAACCAAGCACAATCTTCGATTTTTGCTTTTCTCATATTCTCTTTTAGTTTTCTCATATTGATCCTAATATCAGAGGCATGTGCAAGAACATGCCCACCAGCTGCTATAACAGGATTGTATTGTGCAGCCATAGTACCAATATTAGCCATAACTTGATTTGTGAATATAACTGAAGTATTGAAGGCTATTGCAATTCTTTTTAGAAGACCAATTAATTTACCTATTTTCTTTTGGCGTACTGCAAGAAGATTTAATTCATGAAATTCCGCTCTAAATGGAGCCATTAATGAATCAATAATTATTAAGCCAGGATCTAAAGCTTGGACATAACCTGGTAAGCGATCTATTGCTTGATTAAGATACCGAAGTTGTTCAGCTTGAACCACAAAAAGATTACTTAATACTTCTTCTCGATTTAAACCAAATCGTTCAGCAATATCTTGTAAATGTTCAGCTTGAAATGAATTCTCTGTATCAAAATAAATTACCGGACGACCTAATCCACCTTTTTCTTCGGGTAGTTGAGCAGTTACAGAACAAGTCAAACAAGTTTGAGTCTTTCCTGTTCGATACTCACCATTGATTTCGATTATTGCACTAGTGGGCATACCCCCACCTAATAATTTATCTAGATTAGTGGAACCTGTCGTAAAATATTTCCTTTTTTTGAGCAAACGTTCCGATTGATCAGCAGCTTTCTGAAATAATGGTCCTCTAAAATTATCGTCTGCAGCTCGTACTAAAGAAACAGCAGTCTTTTCACTAATATTAGGAATAGCAGCTATTTCAGATTCAGTTAAAACACTTAATACTCGAGCATCAAAAATTCCAAAATCTTGTAAAGCTTTCAAAGCAATTTTGGGAATGCCATATTTCTTAGTGTTTTTTTCAATGAAATTATCTATAATTGTTTCAGTATTTTTCTTTACAACCAAATTAGTCACTCTCTTTATACGTCTCGAATAATCAATTGGTGTTTTTTCTTTTTAAATATACAAAAAAAAAGATAAGCTATATAGAATTGGTAATTTATATTCGTTTAAAGCTAAAATTTATTTGACTAATGATAGAAATAATTGATTAAACTGATGAATTATTTTAGGTGAAAAATTTGGAAGAAAAACGAAATGAATTTTTTGAAGATGATGAACAGAAAGAAGAACAAGATAAATTAATTGAAGACATAGAGGAGGAGAAGGAGGAGGAAGTAGAGGAACTTATTCCAAGTAGTATAGTTGAAGAAATTAAAAAGAAAATTGAATTAGCGGAAATAGAAGAACCTTCAGAAATTATAGAAGAAATTGAAGATGAAATAGATCAAGAAATTGATAAGGAAATAAGTCAAGATATTCCAGAACAAATAGCTATTGAACCTATAATTGAGACAGTGAAAAAAGATGAAACACCGTGGATATTTTTTGATTATTCAGGAACCTTAGTAAACACTATTACTGCATTATCCAAAACATACACAAGATTTCTAGGTAAAGAATTCACCCCAGAAAGTGTAAAACAATTATACAAAGATTATCCAAAATTAAGTAAATTCGCGATTATTAGAAAATATAAATTCAATCCATTTAAATTTCTCTTTGGTGGAAAGAAGAAATTCGAGGAAATAAGGAAAGAAGAATTTTGGAATGGTGTACGAGCTTTTCCAGGAATTCCAGAAGTTCTTTTACGGATGGAAAAAATTGTCTTAGCTAAATATGCTATTGTTACGCATGAGACTGAAATTGAGGATCCAGAAGAACGAGCGAAAATATTCCAACATTTTGGTATACCTATTCATTTTCATGAGGTTATTACTGATTATTCAAATAAGGAAGAAAAATTCAATAAATTTATACAAGAAAAAGGCATTCAGAACGGCATAATGATAGGGGATACACAATTTGATTTAGATTTAGGTAGAAAAATCGGATTTTTCACTATAGGTGTAACATGGGGATTTTCGAAAAGAGAAGAATTTAATGCTCATTTTATAATTGATGATCCCAGGGAAATATTACAAGTTGTTATGAATTTAATGCATCAATTTGAATTATACCGACTTCATGGGGATCCATAACCTTAGAAATTGGTGATAAAATAATGGATATCAATAAACTATTAGCTGATTTAAAATCAAAAAACAAAACTACTCGAGAGAAAGCAGTTGATGAATTAGCATTAGCACAAGATCCAAAAGCAATTGATGATTTAATTCAAGTATTAAAAAAAGACAAACATGGGAGTGTAAGGAGAAGAGTTGCTTTAGCTTTGGGAAGAATTGGTGGTGACGTTTGTAAAGAAGCTTTAAATGAAGCTATGATAAATGATAAGGATGAAGAAACTCGAAAAAACTCCGCTATAGCATTAGGTAATTTTGGGGATGAACGGGCAATCCTACCACTTTATGAGTTTATGCAAAAACCAAAGGAAAATAATTTTTTTGATAGCTTAGACAGAGCAAGAATAAATAAAGTGCTTAATGAATTAACTCAAAGGAAAATGCAAGGAACTATAGAAAAATTAGTTGAATGGCGCAAACAAAGAATAGATAAAATGTGAAGAAGCTAACTTTTAATACGTCCACCAAAGACTTCGAACTCATTTAAGACCATTAAAACATCATCAAATTGTTCAGTGGGGATAGTATTAACCATTTCTCTTACATTGTATTTTGAAATAGATAAACCAATAATTAGAATGAAGAGTGGCAATAAAATAATCAAAATAATATACCACCAATTAATTAACCAATTTAATAAATCCAATTTAATTATGAAACCATAAACACCTCCTGCTGAAATTAATAATAATTCTAAAATGACTGAAATATTTAACGCAGATAGCCATTTTTTATTTGCAGCAAGTTGCTTTCGTAAATTATCTATGTTAAATTCTTTTCTAGGTTTAGCATCTATAGTAGCTTTAACTCCAAAAACTTTGCGTGTGTATATGAGTAACATTTTTACATCTTGCAAAGTCATATTTTGTATTCCCCCACTTTTACGGGCTCTTAAGATAAACCACCGTTTTATCCTATCCCATGAAGAAATAACTGAATGGAGAAGCAGGAAATATAACAAAAGTAAAAGTCCTACTGAGAGGAATAGATATGCAAAATGATTTACTCGAATAGCAAAAAGAACAATAGCCCAAATTAGGAAATATAAAATTGGCAGTAATTCCAAAGAAAAAATACTAGGATTCCAACCAGTTAAAAAACCGAAATAAAATAAGAAACGGTGAGATACGAATTTATCCAAATTGCTCTCACCGTTTAGGATGATCGATTTTAGTGATGCCTTCACTACTTTGGCCGAGACCGGTATATTGGCTGATGTATGTTCTTCATTATTCAGAGTAATTATTCCTCCTCGACTTGACAATATTCTATTATGAAGTCGAGGACTTTTTGTTTATCATTATCGTCAAGCTCTCGTATTAGATCTAATATTTCCTTAAATGAGAGTGACATTAAATTACCTACAACTCCTCGTTTCTCAATCGCGTTTAAGAGCACATTAGGAATTGCTTCAGATTGAACTTTGGAAATTTCATCTTTTCCAATAATATTAGCTTTTAATACATAAAATTTAGAACGACCAAATGGAGCTTCTATGTGTTCTACAATCCCCCATTTCACTAATTCCTTCATATATTTAGATATGAATTGTGGGGATTTAGAAGTCAAATATGGTAAATCTTCTGTTAATCTAGCTAAATCTGCACCAGTTCGAGGACTATCAACCAATAATTCGACTAATTCTCTTTGAGTCTCTGTTAAAATTTTAATTGATTGCATGCTTACAAGTGCAAGTGTATTATCGTCTAATTTTAATAGATCCACACCTGATTTTTTACGAGCCTCAGTTATATTTTTGAGAAATTCATTTATTTTATTCTCGAATGAATGCAATTGTTTTCTACTCCTTATGCAAATTAGTAGATATTACTAAACTATGTTGGTTTATATTATTTATAAATTTTCGGTCTAATGTAAAAAGTGATAAAATTACTATTTTCAGGATAAAAATTATTGATGTTTTGGTCTTTTAATATATACAACCGCTACTGACATAATTATTCCCACCAAAAAACCAACAATAACAACTTGATTTATTGGATTATTTAATATTGGTTCTAGAAAATATGGCAATATACTTAAAATTAAACCATTAATTTTCTGGGGGGTTTCCATAGCAAAAGCATTTGTCACAGGAGAGATATCAGAACGATACATATATGGAATTATGTCACTGAATAAACCAGTATTATCTCGTAATACAATGCTATTGATAACAAAATCTTCGTGGAAGAAAGTTCTTACAATAGCATCCTTTCCTTCACATATAGAGGCAATTTGATATTGGTTATCATCTAAATAATCTAAAGTAAATACTTCATGAGATTTGAACAATGGGTCAGCAAATTGATCGTTTTTAGTTATCATAAAAAGATCTTTTAGCAAATAGAGATAATCCCATTGATAAATATAAGATTGACCAGTATTAGAAAATTCATTAAAATTGAAAATCCAGTTTGGAAATTCACTTGATGGGAAAATTAATTCATCTAAATTAATTGAAATCTTAATGTTTTTCACAGTATAAGATTGGGTAGTTCTATTATCCAAAAGAACAGCAGCAATTATTGATTGTTTAGCAATACCTAAATTATCAGGATTTATATTATCTAAAAGGAGTTCGCCTAAATCAAAAAGTGTATTTTCAATATCATCATTTAAATTCTTAAGACGGGCCATTTTCTCTTTCTCTTTAAAATTACCAATGCTATTGAAATTATCATATACTTTCATTAAGAAAGACATAACTGTCATTGAACCAGTGAATCGCTTTAATCCATCTGGTAAAACATCTGAAAGAACTAGTTCAGCATCATTTATTAAAGGAGTAATTATTTTATCCTTCAAAATAGCGGTACCAAAATAAGGACTGAAAATAAATCCATCATCACTTCTTTGTGCTTTAAGTATTTGTTCAACAATATTCAAAGCTTTTTCTTCACAAAGTTGTATATTAGAATCATATACAAAACCTTGAGAGAGTACTTTATAGATATCCATTAAACCACGGATATCACCTGCTCCTTGAAATGATCTCATATCGATGATTTTCAAAGGTGATGAATCATAATGATACTGATGAAAATCATTTTCTGAATCTTGACTACCTGCAAAATACTTATCCCATACATAAGAATAACCAGAAAAACGTTCATTTATGGGTTGCCATCCGATTTCTGAACCAGCTTCATAAATATATGTTACTTGGTCATCTATCCAAGATATATGATTAGCATAGTCAGAAGTTATTCGATTAAAAGCATTCTTTAATACATTATTAGTTATTGAATAAAACATATAACGATTTTCATCCCAAATAATGGAATCACCAGCAGAAACCTTTCGTATATAGGTTAAATATTCGAAGGCTGTTTGTGGGGAGGTATAAATGCTATTTTGAAAGTCAATGAAATCATCTGTAAAGATATTTTTAGGAGCAAAGGTTCCGTTTCTAGTCATTTTAGTAATTTCTTGCCAACTGATGAACTTAGATGATCCTTCTTGAATTATAGGTTCTCCAATTCCTGCTACAGCAAATTTAGGATCATTAAGAGCATATTGATTAATAGTTTGCCACCATCTACTAACAACATCAGATAATAAAAGGATTGAATATTGCTCTAAAAATGAAAAACACGGCATAAATTCAACAGCTCGTAAAATTTTAGATCCCAAAACTAATGTATCAGGTAATAAAGCAATACGCTTACCAATAAATTCATTATATTTTGGACGAATTAAAACATTCCAAAAAGTTTCAAATCCTGAGTTGCTATTAGAAAGTGAATTTAAAATGCATATTAATTGATCATTGGTAGCTACTTGGTAGTACAACCAAGAAATGATTTTTTCTGTCATAAAAATCCATTCACGATTGAATTGATTTTCTTCTTCAATTGATCCCACAAAATCAAGGGCAATTTGGACGTTATCTTTCAATATAATATATTGCATTAAAATATCCTGAGCTAAACCATCCAAAAGCTGTTGAATATCAAGATTCTCAAGACCTTCATCAGAATTTGATAAATCACTTAATTCACCATATCTAGTGAGATTTAATGGATTTTGGACATTCCAAATAAAAATACCCAATTCTTCATTGAAAAGTGAAGTCAATTCATTGGTAGCAGTCTTTATCTGTTCAAGTAAATCATCATCAGAGATATTATCTAAATTATAAGTATAGGAGGTACCATTGGATGCTGAATTGCCTAAAACCTGAGCTATAAAAATAACTGAAAGAAGAAATGAATTAGCAATTAATCTCTTTTTTGTTACCATAAGCTTTGTCATTAGGTAATCACGTACCTCTGCTTTGCTAGGTCAATAGGAAGCTAGCATATTTCAGATCTGAATTTTTTTGCTATTACGTATTCTATAATATAGTTTAAACATTTAAAACTTATTTGTCCTCTTTTTTAAACGTTCAAAAGAGATTGAATAACAACAAAAAATAGAAAAATTAGTGAAAAATATCCAAAAGTATTACTTTGGATATTCTTCATGAATGTTATTTTTTCTTGGAAGAAACTAATGGATTACTATCGCGACCTTCGCCATGAATTTCGACTAAACCACCGCGTTCTAATTCTTCAAGCCATTTCTTTGCTTGAGCAGGTGACACTCCAGCTTGCATTGATATTTGATTTAATCTCATTTCACCAAATTCTTGTAAATCATTAAGAATTTTAAATCGAGGTTCATTTTCAGCCATTTTTTGGAATGCTCGCATTCTTTCTTCAAGAAACTTGTATTCTTTTTGAAGATCTTCAATTTTCTTTTTAGCAATCCCTAAATCTTCAACAGAACCTTCTAATCTAGTAATTTCAAGTTCTTTTTGTGAAAGACGATGTTCTAAATCTTTTATTGTTTGTTTATTTTCAGAATCAGTAGCTTGAAAAGTATTAACTTCTTCTTTAAGTGAACTTAATTCGTCATCTTTGCTTTTTGATTCTGTTTCTAAAGCAGTAATCTTTTCCTTTAGCTGGGATATTTCTTCAACTTTTTCATCTGTGCTCTTCTTAAGAGATTCCATTTCAGCATTGTTATTTTCAGATTCTTCTACTATGGGTATTTTTGGTGGTTCTTCTTCAGACATTTTTCTGAAACCTCCATTACATTCATCAATTAAATGAAAAATGCAATTGTCTAGTATTATCACCTAAGATTTGATTTAAAATTATTTGGTTATTGACATAAGTGTAAATCTTTGGAAAATTAATACGAATAATTATGAAAAATATTCTAATTTATAAACCTGAAAATGAACTAATAACATTATCCACCACATAATCGATCATATCCAGATTTGCTGAATCTTGGGATAAATTGGTTCCTAGTCCGATTGTTAATGTATCACCTAATTCTTCTACTAAATCAAAAATAACTGATTTCTCTGTATATCTACTACGAGCGATGAGATGCCAATTGTTTTTGGGATTAGTATACATAACAATAAGTGAAGATTGCTTTTTACTTTGAATAGCATAAATATCATCTTTATAGAGAGAATAATGCATTTGATTGAGAGCTATCATTAAACCAGCGAAAAGAACATCCTCATCCCACTTTTCTTGATGACCTCGATTAGGGGACCAAAGTAATTCCCCTGAATTAAGTACTAAAACAGTTGAATCAAGCATAATATTAGTGCTTTTTAATTCCTCGTCCATTATTATCATCAACCAAGCTACTAACTACATTCCGTGGAATCTATCTTACTAGAGTTTTTAATTCTTTTTCATATTTTCATAATGTAAGGAATTAAAAGAAGAAAAATGAAAAAAATAGAAGGATAGGAGATGAAACTTTCATTTCCCTTATAATATTTTTAGAAGGATGGGAACAGATTTATTGATCCGCCTGATAACAAATCAACTAGGAAGACAACTAAAAAGATAAACACTAATGAAATTACTGTTATCCAGAGTGACCATTGCCAATACTTATCAGATGAATATGCTGTATTTGGAATAACTTGGGGTGTTGTAAGTAAATATCTAATAATTATTATGAACCCGATTGTTAGGAATACATAAAACATAGGCGCGAATATTAGAGACGTTAAATAAGTTAACGCTAGGGCTACAGCTGTTACACCAAACGCTAAAATTATCGATACAAAGAACAGCCGGAAGAAATAACTTGCGTCAAGCTTCTTTCTAGCTGTAATTATTCTCATACTTAAATATAGAATCAAAGTTAATAATAAAATTTCTACTATTAATATTAATAGCCAATACCAATCTTCGAAAGCCATTTTTAGTTTCACCGAAAAATAATTTGTTTAAAGCTTTTTGTATTTTATGTTTATGGTATGCCCCTTATTATCATTAACATTTCTATTTAGTAGTTTAAAACTGAAATTTCTCAAGAATTTATTTAGCAAATAATGAATTATCTGGAGAAGTATTTATGACAATGATAACTAAAGATGAATCTATACCTGAGAGAAGGATAACTATTTCATCTGACCTACTCAAACGATACTTCTCTGTTAGTCTTTTTGCGTTTGGATTTAACTTTGTGACTACTTGTGAATATGTCCATTTTAAAGCAATAATTAGAGAAATTGGTTCGATAAGTGAATTAGGAATTTCAATTCTATTAAGTAGCGCTTTAATTGCACTGTGCTTTGGTGCTTTAGTTGGGGGGATTATAAATGATTCAACGCGAACAAAATATGGGCAAAGAGCACCCTCAATATTTTTTGGTACATTAGTAACATCTGCTTTACTAATTGTTATACCATTATTTACTCTATTTCTTCATAATATTAGAGCAATTTTTTACTTGTTACTAATCATCCTTATCTTCAGTCATATCAGTTTAGGTTTTGCTTACTCTCCATGGCTAGCTTTACTACCAGATCTTTTTTCAAAGAAAGAAAGAATGTCAGCAGCAATTGTCATCACAATAATAAGTGCTGTTGGAGCAGCAATAGCAAATATTGTTTTTTCGATATTAGTAGATTATAACCGTTCTTGGATGATTTGGATAATAACGGGTAGTGTTTTAGCCATCTCAGGTTTAATAACGGTATTACTTATACCAAAAGAGAATCCCGAAGTGAATATTGAAACCAAAAAAAGTGATATTTTAAGAATACCTCAAATAATTTTGAAGCATGGAGGAAAAAATTGGATCTTTTTACTTTTGGTTAGTTGTGTCTGGGCATTTAGTTCCCATTTAGTTGAAACAAGTATTGTTGATTCATTAACAATACGTTTTGTCTTATATGATAATACTAGAGCCTCTTTTGCAAGCAATATACTTATGGGGTGTTACGTTGCAATAATGATTTTACCTTTATTATGGTTGGGTAATAAAATTAACAAGAGGAATAGTAGTATCTTAGCAAGTATATTTTACTGTTCATTTTGTTTACTCTTAGCTATAATGAAAGATTTTAGCTGGATTTATTTTATTGCCATTTTTGGTGGTATTGGGAATATCCTAATTAGTACTTTGCAAATAGCTCTTCCAGCAGAGATTGTTCCCAAAGGAAGAGAAGCAAGTTTTTTAGGAACTTTTTTCGTTTTTGGAGCAATTGTTAAACCATTAGCTACTTTAATTCAAGGATTAATCCTTGATAAAAATCCAGAAAATTCTTCTTTAGCATCAATTGGTGGTTATCCTTGGGTTTTTATTCTAGCTGCAATTGTAGCTATAAGCGCAATTATTTTCTTATTATTTATAAAAGAAAAGAAAATTGAAGATAAGATTCAATATTCTGTAGAGTGAATAAAAAACAAAGAAAAAAATAGGGAAAAAGGGTATTAGATTTTTATACCCCTTATTTTGTTGTCACATGATGACATTCAACAAAGTGAGTGGGAGATATTTGTACTCGGGGTGGTTCTTCTTGTGTACAAATTGAAGTTGCAATGGGACAACGTGGATGGAAGTTACAGCCTGGGGGAGGAGCAACTGGTGAAGGAGGATCTCCTTCAAGGAAAATTCTTTCAGGTTTTACTGTTGGATCAGGGATTGGAATTGCTGAAATCAAAGCCCTTGTATAAGGATGTCTCATATCTTCAAAAACTTCTTCGACAGAGCCAACTTCAACTAATCTGCCTAGATACATAACACAAACAGTATCAGAAATCATTCGGATAACTGAAAGATCATGAGCAATAAATACATAAGCTAAATTAAATTCTCTTTGTAAGTTTCTCAATAACATCAAAACTGCTGCTCTTACAGAGACGTCAAGAGAAGATACAGGTTCATCTAGTATAACAAATCTTGGATTTAATGCTAATGCTCTAGCAATACCCACACGTTGCTTTTGACCACCAGAAAATTCGTGTGGAAATCTGAAAGCATGATGAATCATTAAGCCTACTTTTTCCATTAATTCAATGGATCTAATTTTTAATTCATCACCAGAAGCAACATTATGGATAATGAGAGGTTCTGAAATAATATCAAAAGCAGTCATTCTTGGATTCAATGAAGCTGAAGGATCTTGAAAAACTATCTGCATTTGTCTTCGCATATCACGCAAATCTTTTTTATCAAGCGCTACTAAATCGATCATTTCACCATCTTCTTTTCTAAAGAAGACATGGCCTGATGTTGGAGTCAATAACTGGAGAATTGCTCTTGCTGCAGTTGATTTTCCACAACCAGATTCGCCTACTACACCTACAGTTTCACCTTTTTTAACGTCAAAGGAAATACCATCAACCGCTTTTAAGAAAATTGGAGTTCTATTGAATATTAATCCTCCACCTGCAACTAAAAAGTGCTTCTTTAAATTGCGAATGGCTACTAATAAATTTGGATCACTGGATATCTCAAAAGTTTCAGCTTCAACAGCCTCTAAAGGAGGTTTGTATAAACCCATCCTTTGCTTAATACGGTCCCAGAACGAAAATTCACTCATTTCAATCACTCATTGAATTCTAGACTAATGCTAACTTATTATTCTTTATTAAGTTTAACATTTGAACACAATTTTATGCTCAGAGTTACTTTTAAGTTGTTAAACATAAGAAGGATATTAAAATAGTTTATAATAATTGTGTCTATTGTGTTTTTTCCTTTTTATTGGATTTTTAAAGAAATTTTCGCTTTTCATACTACTTAAATAATATTAAATACTTTATCATACTAAATGAATGTTGAAGATTTTTTAAAAAAAATATAATATAGTTAATTATTAATGTTTAAATTAGAGATTGTAATAATAATTAGTAGAGGAGAATACAAATACTTTGTCACGAAATAAAATAAATGATATGGCAATAGCTCGAGAAGCACAATTAATGTTTACCTATACTCAAGGTTTTGCTCCTATTGGAAGTGAATTGAACAGATGGAAAGGAGATATCATAGTAAGTTCATCTTCTGGTGAAAGAAAAATTCCTATTGAAGTTCTTGTGCCTTTAAAATATCCTGAATATCCACCAAAGGTTATGGTATTATCAAAAAATATCCGTCATCCAAATATTGAGAAAAATGGTAATGTATTATTGAACATTACTCATGTTTGGAAACCAGATGTTCATGTTTACCAAGTTATTCATGCTTTAATATCTTTATTCATGAAAATCCCACCACAATTCACTGATGCTCAAGGAGATGTGAGAACCATCCCACAAAAAGCAATTGTACAATCTCGAGAAGCTGTAATTACCCCAAATCAACAAAAAGTAGAAGATATTAATGAAACAATAACAGCTTTACAAGAGAAAATAAGAATCAGAGATGATGAATTACGTAAATTACGGGTAGAGCTTGTTAAAGGAACAAATGAAACAATAATAAAAATTGAAGATGAAGATTTAGTATTGTCAAAAGACATGGATAAAAATGAAACATTACTTTTGCAAGCTAAATCTGTTGCATTGGCAGACTTGCTCTCCACATTAGATGAAAAGTTCAAAGACGGTGAAATAAGTCCCGTCGATTTTGCTAAACTCTATAGGAAATATACCAAAGAGCTATATATTGTTCATAAAAAAATGGAATCAAATTAAGAGGTTAAAAAAATGTCATATTCGTCTAAGAACAAATCACAATTTGAATTAGAAGCAGAATTATTTTCATGTATCGCTACAATAGATAATCTCAGCAATAGTTTTGCTGATGGAATTTTAGATCCTGGAATGTATCGAAGACAATTACGAGCATTAATACGTGATGCCTTCAAAGCTCGTTTCCAATTGCAAAAAATGGGTTTTAATCTTGAAAGTTTTCTTGCACGAGAACAAATTGTGAGCAAGTATCCTTATGGGGCAGAAAAACTTAGATTCGCTGAAGGTGTAGGACCAATGTCCAAAAATCAAACAGCAGAAACCTTTGCAATGCCATTTGATTCAATGAATAGTTTACCCGCAAAAAGTGCTGATTTTGTAGCTGGTGCAATCGAGTTAATCGACTTACTTCGATTAGGTACTGTTGCAAGAGTAGAATTAATCGTACCAAATCTTGATGAAATGTCTGATATTCTCAAATCCTATCCTGGATTTGGTGAAGGATCAGATATCTTAAAAGAAATGATTAATTGGAATGAAATGTTAGCCGCAAAGCCACCAGATGAGGTATTAGAAGATGGGTTAATTAAACGATTAGAATTTGAAGCTGTGAGATGGCTTAACACTTTCAGAAGATCGTTAAGAAACCAATAATCTTCTTCTCTCCTTTTTAGAAAACAAATACAATTGAAGTAAAAATAAAGGTAAAGAGGTATAAAAGTGCAAGGAAATCCAGTAGCTTATAGAAATCTATACAGACACTTACAAGAGATACTAAATTATCTTGAGATATCATTGGATTCCGATTTTGTACTTGAAGAACTAAACGAAGCTCTCTATGAGTGTGAAAGAACATTCGGGCAAAAACATCAATTCGCTGGACAAATAAAAAATCAACTTAATTATTTGTACAACAAATATATCGATAAAAAAGCACTTCCTCTTGAAAATCATGATGTGAATAAATTAGAAGAGAAAATTCAAGATTGGTTGAAGAAATATTATAAAAAATAAGCAATGTGAAATAAAGAATTTCGAAACGTTAAATTTACCGGACAACCAAAGAAATCCTAATGAGATGAATAGCAATGGGTTTAAGAGATATAGAAAAGAAAATTAGAATTAAATCAGCTTACCAAGCAAAAGAAGCTGAGATCATGATTACTGATCTTGAGCAAATGTTGGAACATATACGTGAACTTCGAAGTCAATTAAAGAATTTTGAGAAGAAGTGGAAAAAAGATATTGAAAAGAATGAAGATTCTTATAAAAAACTCGTAGAGTTACGACAAGAACTGGGTTTACCAAACGAGATCGGTATTTACGAATGGCAAGAAAGTGCTACCTTCTGGGATAGAATTGGTGGTGGGGATTTTTATGATCGATTAGGAGTAGAAATACTAGAACAGTCAAAATCTGTCCAAGAACAAACAGGCGGTTTGATGACCCTTGGTGAGGTAGTTCTTTTAGTAAATAAAGATCGTCCTGGAAAGATAATTACTGCAAAAGATGTAACTACTGCGATTGAAAAACTTACAGAAGCAAAATTAATTCCAAAACAAAAGGAATTGAAAAGTGGAGTAGTACTTGTAGAATTTATACCAGCAAACCTCACAGTGGACCAAGAAGAAGTTCTATCCATAGCAACAAGAAAAGGTTGGATATCAATGGAAGAGCTTATGTTAAAAACTCGATGGTCGCAAGAAAGATGTGAGCGTGTATTGGAAGCTATGAGAGCTTCAGGAATCGCTCGAGTAGATGCAAGCTATGCAGAAGGTAAGAAGTATTACTTCCCAGGCTTAGGCGGAAGATAATCCTTCCTTTTTTTCTTTAGAAAATGAAACAAAAGATTATAAAGTATTTTTGTCTCCTTATTTTTTGATTGATTTGTTATCATTAGATGATAGTAGGCTAAATCGAATTTATTGATAGGAATTGAATTCATATGACCAAAACAGTTGAAAATGAATCATCTTTTTGTAAAACTCCTTTAACAAAACCAATTTTTTCTGTAGCAGAACCTCATGACTTGTCACCACGAGCTCAGTGGTTAAGAGATTATTATTTTTTAGGCGTTGAGAGAGAATGGAATAACGAATATGTAGCTTTAACTACTGGTGCGCCTTGGGGTGATAGGATTTGGAATGAAGGAGATTATTATATTGTTCCTGATGTGTATGCTTTTATCGGGATGAAAACCAAAGGATTATTCAATATGTCCTTAGAATTGATGGCAAAAAAAATGGATGTACCAGAAGGATTTTGGAATCTCTCCTTGCCAGAAAGAAGAGCAATATTCTTCCAAGAAGCAATGTTGAATTCTATACCACAAGAAATAATCTCAGAGAATGATTTACTTGCAGGTGGAAGATTTAATACTCAACTATCTAAATGTCTAAATGAAAAGGAATATATGAAATTTGAGAAAGAGAATCTAAAGAATAGACATATGATTTTTGATTATCATAAAAATGGTTTTGGTAATTTAGGAGCAACAGGTGGCCATTTAATTGCTGATTACAAATTAATTGTTGATAAGGGATTTAAATTCGTTTTTGAAAAAGCTAAACAAACCTATGAAAAACTATCGGAAAAAGAAAAAACTGGTCCCAAAGGAAAAGAATTACGTGCTATGATGATATCAGCTGAAATTCCTCGCAAATTAGCTAAAAAATATGCTGAAGAATGTCATAGATTAATTTTGGAAACGAAATCCGAAAAACGAAAAGAAGAACTCAGACAAATGGCTGAAAACTTGGAAAGAGTTCCTTGGGAACCTGCTCAAACATTCTGGCAAGGTCTTCAAGCTGTTTGGTTAACACATATGTTAATAATAGCGGAAGAAAGTTATCCTGGTCCAGGTACAAGTTTAGGTAGAATTGATCAATATTTATGGCCTCTTTATAATAAGGATGTTTTAATTGAAAAAACCCTGGATATTGAGTTAGCTAAAGATTTATTTAGTTCATTTATTTTCCATTGTAACACTGCTTATGATGCTCAAATTAAGATAGGAAATCAAGGTATAACAGCTGGTTTTGGACAATTAATGACTCTGTCAGGAATGGGTCCAAATGGTGAAGATAGAACAAATGAATTTACCTATATGATCTTAGATGTTTTTGACAAGTGGGCACCAATATTAGAACCTAAACCCAATGTAAGACTTCATCGAGGAACACCTGAAAGATTATATGAAGTAATAATAGATATGGTTACTCGAGCACAAGGAGCACCTTTCATTCTTAATTTCGATGAACGTAGCATGGCTGGATTAGTATTAGAAGGCATACCGGAGGATGAAGTATGGGACTATGGTTGCGTAGGGTGCTTGGAAAATACTATGTGTGGAAATGATAGATCAGGCACTGTTAATTGTAATCCAAATCTAGCTAAAAGTATTGAACTTACTTTATGGAATGGTAAAAATATTCCTGGTTTCAATAGACCAACAAAAGCAACAAAACAAGTTGGACCTAAAACAGGTAAAGCTGAGAAATTTGCTACTTGGGATGAATTTTTCGCAGCTTGGAAGAATCAAATAGCTTTTCTTGTACAACACACAGTAGAAACATACAATGTTACTGAAATGACTCGAGCAAAATATCTACCTACACCTTATTTATCATTATTAGTTGATGATTGTGTCGAAAAAGGAATTGATATAAGACAGGGGCCTCCAAAATATGCTTTTATTACTATTGAAGGAGTTGCTTTTGCTACCACTGTTGATTCATTACTTGCCATCAAACATTTTGTTTATGATAAGAAAGAATACACAATCGCGGAAATTAAACAAGCATTACAGAATAATTTCCAAAGTAAAAAGGAATATGAAATTATCAGAGCAAAATTAGCTAATAAAGCACCCAAATATGGCAATGATGAAGAGGAAGCTGACAATTTAGCTAAAAAGATTATGGATATCTGGGCAAATGAGACATGGAAATATTCTACTCCTACGGGATATCAATTTAGACCTGGTATGCTTTCTTGGAATTATTGGGCGGGAAATGATGCTTTCTATACACCTGCAACACCAAATGGTAGATATGCTAAAACCTTCTTATCTAATGCTATCTGCCCAACCAGTGGTGCTGACCATAAGGGACCTACAGCTGTAACTAATTCAGTTGGTGTAGCTTTAGGCGGGAAAGATGATGAAGGAAACTATCAAAACGCGTTACCAAATGGAGCATCACATACTATTTCATTTAATCCGAGTATTTTACGAGATAAAGAGCATAGAGAAAAGTTCAAAGCTTACTTAAAAGGTTATGTGGAAAATGGTGGAACGGCATTACAGATCAATATGATCAATGCAGAAATGCTAAAAGATGCACAGAAACACCCACAAAACTACAGCAACCTCCTAGTAAGAGTAACAGGATATAATGCTTATTTCACATCTATTGGTAAAGAATTACAGGATGAAATTATAGCCCGTGAGTCACATAAAATGTAAAAAAAAGGTGATCAGGGATTGAATTCGACCTTAGATGGAAAGGATGTATCTCAAAAGCAAGGATTAATCTTAGAAATCCAAAAATTATCAACAGATGATGGACCTGGCATAAGAACAACAATCTTTCTAAAAGGGTGTCCTTTGAAATGCGATTGGTGCCATAATCCGGAATCCATCCCAATTACTCCTGGTTTACAATGGTTTAGAGTGCAATGTATAGGTTGTAAAACTTGTATAGAAATATGTCCCAAAAAAGCTATGAAATATGATGAAGAAGGAGTACATATTGATAGAAAAATTTGCACAATATGTTTAAAATGCGCAGATGAATGTCCTTCAGGTTCATTGAAAATTTTTGGTTCTATGTGGAATTTAGACGCTCTTTATAATGAAATCGATAAGGATCGAATCTACTATGAAAGATCTGGTGGAGGAATAACAATATCTGGAGGAGAACCTATGCTCCAAACAGATTTTGTTTTAGCTTTGCTGAAGAAGTGCAAGGAAGGTAATATTCACACAGCAGTAGATACATGTGGATATACAACAAAGACAAACTTGGAAAAACTCTTTCCTTTCGTGAATCTATTTCTTTATGATCTCAAAGAAATTAATGATGAAAAACATAAGCAATTTACTGGTATTTCAAATAAAATCATTTTAGAAAATTGCATATGGTTAGTTAAGAAAGTTAGAGAAGATAGGAAAGCGATATGGATTAGAACCCCTTTAATTCCAAATTACACCGCAACAGATGAAAATATTATTGGATTAGCAAATTTCATAATAAAAGAACTAGACAATCTAGTAGACCGCTGGGATCTCTTAGCATTTAATAATTTAGCCCAAGATAAATATGACAGAATGGATTGGGAATGGGCATTAGAAGGATTACCTTTACTCGAGAGAGAAAGAGTAGAATATCTATATAATCTTGCGATTCAACTGGGAGTGAAAAATGTATTTTGGTCAGGAATGACTAAACGAGAAAGTAGTTAATAATGGAATAAAAACTTATGATTATGAAATAAAATAATAGAAAAGTTAGAGTGTAACAAATATGAAGAAAAATAAAAACATCTGGTCAGAAAAATTAACTCAGAAAGCAGTAGAATTTACCCATCCCGATATAATGGCAAAAATGATTGCAACAATTGATTCAAATGGAGACCCACATATAACTATGATTACAAGTAACAAGGCAGTTAATCCATCAACAGTAAAATGGGGTGAATTTACCTATGGAACGAGTAAGAAGAATGTATTAGCAAATTCAAAACAAGGAATTCTTTTTATGACAGCAGAAATGCCATTCAAATTTATACAAATTAAAGCTGATTTTAACTATTGTTCAACTGAAGCTGAAGATGCTGCTGATTTTAATCAAACTGATTTATTTAGATATAATGTTTATATGAGAGTTTACAAGACTTATTTCAATAAGGTAAAAGAAGCATCAAGTATTCGAGACATTCCTCTTTTTGGTATAGTAAAAGGTATTATTAGAAATTTATTTGGTAAACGGAAACATAGAACAGGGAAAATTGAAAATCGATTACCAAAATTTGGTACAAAATTATACAATGGTTTAGTATTTCCAAAATTTATTGCTTATTTAGATCCAAAGGATGGTTATCCTATAATTATTCCATGTTTCCAAGCAAGGTCAATAGAAAACAAAAAAATAATCTTTCCATTATCACAATTCAAAGATGATTTACTTAAAATTCCTGAAAATAGCAAAGTAGCTGTTTTTGTTATGGATTTTGAAACGGAAACAATGCTTGTCAAAGGAACCTATTTGGGGATAACAAATTCTCGAGGAGTAATCGAAATAGAACAAGTCTATAATAGTATGCCCCCTCAACCTGGAATGATCTATCCAAAATTGGAAGTAAAAGAAAAGGTAATATCTTTTCCAAAAGAAATTAATAAAAAAGAAAAATAGGATGAAGAGACTGAATAAACTATCTTCAATCTTACTCTTCATTTTCTTCTATTGTTACAGTTTCACTTTCAAGATTTTCCTCGGATTTCTCTAAAACAAACTCAGATTCATCTTTAGCAGCAAAACCTTCTTCAGTGAATTCTATTGTTTTGGGTTTCTTCTCTTTCTTCTTTTTACGTTTTTCTTCCTTCTCCGCTTCAGAAGGTTGCTCTTTAGTCTTTTCCTTTTCATCCTCTTTTCTAAACTGCAAACCTTCCATAACATAAGCATAAGTTAAGAAGCCAAAAACAGCAACAATTGTTAATGAACCTACAGCAGTTTTCCATGGTATACGATAGTCAGTTAAACGACCCATCGAACGCATTTCATCAATCCAAGCAAAATAAGACCTCTTTAGATCTCCGTTAGAAGTAAGTAACCCAGCAGTAGCGTGTGCTTCAAGGTAAGGATTGAAAAATGTTGATAAATATCCAGGTGGATAATCAAAAACTGTATACCAACAAAGAAATTCAATCTTAGCTTCATATTTTTTGATTACACTAAAGAGATATCGAACATAATTTTCTTGATAATATTCTGAACCACCAGATCTACTGTCTGAAATTGTGTATGCATTTGTTATAGCGAATTTCTTACTGGAAAGATTGGCAAAAGAAGTATATCTTTCAAGAACACCATCTAAATCTAACATTGAATTATAACCGTTATTATCAGTAAATATCCTAGCAGAAACACCAAAAATATCACAACAATCTGTGAAATATGGCAAAAATTTTCTGATATTTTGAATATCTTCTGGCGGTTGATAACGGAATATTGAAAGAACTTGTACATTGGTATAATTAACTTTGACAAAATCATATAGTTGTTCACACAAATCAACATAATCTTCAAGCATCAATGTATTAGTAATATTATCTGTTTCATAGTCATAATAAGTTTCAAAGAATCCATTTACCTCGCTACCAAAACTGATGTAAGTAGGACTTAATACATTTATAACACTTTGAGTCATATTGAGTAGACGATTAACTATTACTGTATCATTAAATCTGATTGTACCAGTAGAAAGTTCAGTATAAGGTTCAAATTCAATATCAAATGGTATACAGGAAGAATTTCCATTAATAACACTTAGTGCTATTGAAGCATTAATAGTAGGATATCTGGAAAGATAGATATCACTCCATTCAAAAATAGAGTTAAATGAAAGATCTAAGTAATCCCAACGATATTCACGATGTTCTATTTGGGCGCCCATTTCTGCTGCTTTTACATAACCAATATCAATCAATTCAGAAGCACCAGACAAACCGTTTATCCATGTAAAACCTATTTTTACATCTTCACCATATGGTTCAGCAGCAATAGGAATGATTAAAAAGTCAGTAAGAAATGGTATTACCATAAGTGAGAGAACAAAAATGAAACAGAGATTTGTTCTTTTCATGAACTTCATTTCCTCCTTTGTGAGCTAGATTTAGTTTTACTTGAGGTTTTACTTCGAGTGGAGCTTGAAGATGTTCGTTTCTGAAGGTCAATAGAACCAACAACTTTTTTGGGTTTCGTTGTTTTCTTCGAATCAAAATCAAGCCTAATTCCTTCTGACTTGATAATTGTTGCTTCTTTCATTCTTACCACCGAAGCTGTTATTACGAAAATTGCGAAAATAATGAATGCTTTGAGTAAATCTTGCCATACAAGTACTCTAAATAGAAGTAGATCATATGTTATGCCAAGCATTCCTCCAGCAAGTAATTGTTGCCAAACACCTGACTGGCTATCAAGTAAATCATTATTAGCTTTAGCTGTTATCATAACAAATATAGAAACAAGTAATAGGAATGGTAGGAGAGCAATAAAGAATAATGAATTAAGAAAAGCTTCAACAATGGAACAGATTACTAAACCAAAGGAAGCACCTGCGATAATATAGAGGATTGGTAATCTCATTAATCCCAAATGTGGGCCATCTTTTGGACTTTGCTCAGCATATTTTTCTAAATTACGTTTATATACCATAGCTATTAGAATAAAGAATGAACCAATTGCAATGTACTTAAAGATATTAATAAACCAATCATAACGAATTCGCATTAGATCAAATGCCATACCAAACATGAAACCTTCAAGCAAAATAGAATAACTTTTAGCTCCAGTTGAAAATTCGCCACCAACTCTTCCTATAACACGTGCAGTTATATAACCGCTGAGCACGAGAATAATGAAAGAGGGAATATAATATTGCAAAGCTAAAAACCAAGAAACAATCTGATTAAAAGCAAAAGCCATAGCTACACCTGAAAGTAATAACCAAATAACTCCACCATTGGGTCTTCTCAATTTATTCAAATCCTTTAGATTTTGGGGGAAATTGGTTAGTTTCTTCAAAAAATAACTGAAAGCAACTACCAATGATTATTATAACTATAGATTACTCTAAAACATAGTTATTTGAATTATTTTATTCTTTCCATATATTTTTGCCTTAAACCGAAAGGAAAAAAGGGATTAAAGGTGGGAAATTAAGCATTTGTAAGTTATTTTTGTAAATCAAATTCCTTACTTATAGCAAAATCAAGACCTTTTTGTAGCCTATAAATTAATTCAGTAGCTTCTGCAAAAGTAAGCTTAATAGCATTAATTTGATTTGGTTCGCCAAATTTTGTAAGTACAATACGGATGGATCCACTTGTTAACCAACGACCATCTTTCAAGTAGGGATCTTCAACAAAAACTTGTAAACTATTAGATCGTTGTTTGTTAAAGAAATGAATGATATCGCAAACTTTGGCACCATTATTACCATTCGAAAAACTATTTTCATTAGCCATAAATTATCAGCTCGTTTTATCTTATTATATAAGAGGGATTTATGTATAAAAAGACCTAAATTTTATCATTTATAAGAAAAGAGTGTAGAGATAACTGAAAGTAAAAACAAAGGAAAAATTGGTGCTGAGGGCGAGATTCGAACTCGCGAGTGCTTTCGCACAGTAGCTAACTGGTTTGGTATATGAAATGATTATCATTTCCAGGCTACCGCCCTACCAAGCTAAGCGACCTCAGCTGTGATTATTAGTTTATTTTTGGTTCATTACCCTTTTTTTAGTTTTGTGCTAAGAATGATTTTTAATTATATGTAAGCTTTTAGAACCCAGAAACCTGATTTTTTAGTTAAAACAGCAAAATCACCATATGTTTCCGTTAACATTCTTTGCATTGATATTAATCCCTTCTTTTTAGGAACTACTAGCTGTAAAGACCCATTTTCATTCAGATATTCTACTGATTGGGAAATTATTTGTTTTAATATAGCTTTACCAGCCATTAGTGGAGGATTAGTTATTATTAAATCGAATTTTCGTTTTTTTATAGATTCATAGAGGTTTCCTTGTTTTACAATAGTATTTTTTGTTACCTTATTTACAATACAATTTTCTTGTGAATATTTTACTGCTAATTCATTGATATCAGTTAAGATTAAGGAAAAATCAGGATAAGCTTTTGCTAAAGCAATCCCTAAAAAACCATATCCACATCCTAAATCTAAAATTAAACCATTTTTTGGCATATCTAAATTATTTAATAAAATCTCACTACCAGTATCTACTTGTTTCCAACTAAAGATTCCTGATTGACTCTTAAAAATCAATGGAGAACCCAATTGATGCGTATAAATGGTGGTCGTTTTTCCAGAGGTTGAAGGTTTCTCAGAATAGTAATGACCATTCATTTTTTACTCTGTTCCTTCCAGACTTTAGGATAAACATCACGATCCATTAATACTCGAGATGTTTTAACAGCTATTCCATTATTAATTTCCAGAATTTTCTTACAATCCATTTTAGCATAACCTAGTGCAACTGCTTCTCCTTTGAGACTTTCCATCAAAACGAGATCATCTTTCTTGATGATATTATCAAGTTTCAATACACCAGGAACAGCCAAACTTGCTCCATGACATATAGCACCTATAGCATTATCTCGTATAATGACCTTTGGCAAATGTGTAAGACCATGTTCCATTGGTTGAACAATTTTTCTGAGCTCTTCTTCGCTACCAGTTTGCTTATAGACTTCATAAGCATCAAAGATACGAGTTAAAGATGATAATGATTCATCTTCTCTAAATGGACCTGATTTTGTTCTTCGAAGTTCTTTCATGTGTGCTCCACAACCAAGAACCAGTCCGAAATCATGACATAACTTACGGATATATGTACCCTTTTCACATCCTACTTTAAATAAAACATCTTGCTCTTCTATTTCTAATAATTCAATATAATAGATTGTTCGCTTTCTAAGAACACGTTTAACATTTGATTTTACTGGAGGTTTTTGAAAAATTTCACCAACAAATTCTTTCATTACAGAATAAATTTCTTGGTCGGAAACTTTCACATGTAAATGCATAACACAAACATATTCCTTCCCAGCAGGTAAAAGTGCATCAGTGATTTTTGTTGCATCTTGTAATGCTACAGGTAATATACCTGAAACTGCTGGATCGAGCGTACCAGAATGACCTGCTTTTGTGATATTAAAAATACGCTTAATATAAGCAACAATCTCCTGGCTAGTAGGATTAGGATTTTTATCTACATTAATGACCCCTAATCGGATAAGTTCATGAATATTACGTTCCTCTGGATTATGACCATATTCAGTTATTTCATAGTCGTCTGATTTCGTAAGTAATTTACGTGGCAGTTCTGAAGGTAATTTATTTTCTACAGGGGACATTAAAATCACCAGATATTTTACTTGATAACTATTATTTAATAAATCATACAATAAGAAAAAATAAAATCTTTCCTTCTATTTAAAGGAAAGGATGGTTTTCTTTAACATTTTTCTGATAATTTTTATCTAAGCTTGAAAGAAGAACTATGGTTTAATAGCCAAACGTTCTTTAATAAAACCATCAAGATTAGCGGCTTTTGCAGCAGTGAGAACATCATCATCTGTTGCTTTTCTGGTAATTTCTAACTTTTTGGTAGTTGGTTCAATGTGATTAACATTTACTCTTCTTCGTTTGATACCTGTAAGTTTAGAAGGACCAGTGATTAAGACATAATTCTTATCGATTATATCTACTACAACCGCTTTCCTTAAGGCTTCTCTTCCAGCAATCTTTACAACGATTCTTCCAATATCAATCATGATATATTTCTCCTGTACAGATTGATTAGCATACCAGCTGGTCCCCGCGTCACCTTGCGAGGATGCCTTACTACGCTTCTACTGTAAGTGAACAAAATGCAGAATAATTGATTTTTAACTTTTTGTGTTAAAATGAAAAGAGCAAAATGGAATTATAAACTAGCTTTTTCTATTATCTCCTTACAGATATTGATTAGTATTTCAGTGCAAAATTTTTTTGAGAGCCTATCAGTACTAAGTATTAGGTCGTAAATATCTTGATTTTCGATATCTATTTTGTATAGACGTTTGAAGCGATTGATTTCACTTTTGGTTCTAATTTTTGTTTCTTTCTTTGCTTCTTCAAAGCTAACTCCGTCTCGAGCAGCGATACGTTTAATTCGAGCTGCTAAAGAAGCTGTAACGAAAATATTGAAATCAGAAAAATCTTTAGTCATCCAGGCAGCAAGTTGACCTTCTAAAATAACGTTTCCCTCTTTGGCTTCATTAATCGTTATCTGATCTATTTCTTTATCGATCTCTTTATTTTTTTCACATTGTTTAGAAAAAGATTCAAGATCACAACTACTCTCTTTAGCTAAACGTCTGAAAGTTTGACCAGATGAGACATATCTTAAATTGAGAGCTTTTGCGATTGCTTTTGCATAAGTACTTTTACCAGAACCATGAGGACCTGAGAGAGTTATTACAACCATTTTAACACCTTGAAAGTAATTGCTAATGTTAGATTAGTTCATAAAGGATTATTTATTTTTCTTAAATTTACTGATGTAGACACAATAATAAATTAGTTATAGTTCATGGAAAAATTTTTCAATAAAAGAAATTGTCAATGCTATAGTAAGAGGTAGTATAATGCCATCTAAAGCTATCATTTCAACTGAACAATCTGAATTACTAAAGTTAATACAGACAAAAAAAGAGATTTCACAGAAAGATCTTGCAACAATAACGAAATTTGACCAAGTAAAAATTGCTAGACTTGTCTTGGAATTACTCGAAAATAATTTGGTAGAAAGTATAGAGAAAACATCCATAGAAGTTTCTCTTACAGATGAAGGAAAGGAATATTTGAAAAAAGGATTGCCTGAGAAACAAGTTTTTGAAGCTTTACAAAAAGAAAAAGGCAGTATTCTTTTAGATGATTTTAAAGAAAAATCAGGTTTAGAAGAACAATTAATCAATATCGCAATTGGTTGGCTTCGAAGAAAAAATTGGGTGATATTTACAAAAGATGGCAAAAGAACTTTCATAGAAGCAACTGAACAAACAAAAGATATTGATGAAGAAATTTTACAATTGATTGCAGAAAATAAGATTAATGAAAAATTAACTCAAAAAGATATTGAAGAAAGCATACAGAATTTGGGCAAACGAAAGATAATTGAGATTATTGAGAAGCGAGATAGAATAGCTAAATTAACCTCTGAAGGAGAAAAATTACTCGCAAAAGGAATAACTGTGCAAGATAAATTAGAAACAGTTCTAAGCCCTCAGATGATTATTACTAGAAGTTGGAGAAAGAAGCAATTCAAATCTTATGACCCAACTGAAAATGTTCCCCCAACTTATTTAGGAAGGAAACATCCTGTTATTGAAGTAATTAATGAATTACGCGAAATCTTCATTGAAATGGGATTCAAGGAAATTCGTGGGCCATTAGTGGAAGCAGAATTCTGGAACTTTGATGCATTATTCCAACCTCAAGATCATCCTGCAAGAGAGTTAGCTGACACATTCAAAATTGCAAAACCAACCAAGGCACATATGCCTGCACAAGAACTAGTAGACATAGTAGCAAAAACTCATGAAAATGGTTGGAAAACAAAAAGCACCGGTTGGGGATACAATTGGCAATTATCTGAAGCTGAAAAAATATGTCTTCGAACACACACTACAGCAACTACTTGTAGACATCTATCGAAAATAAATAAGGAATGGACACCTCCAGAAAAAGTGTTCTCAATCGATCGTGTCTATAGAAATGAAGCTGTTGATTTTACACATCTAGCTGAATTTATGCAATTCGAAGGTATAATTGTTGACAAAGATGTAACTTTAAGACATCTCATGGGTAATCTCAAAACCTTTTATGGTAAAATGGGTTTTAAGAAAATACGACTAATACCATCGTTCTATCCTTATACTGAACCATCTATGTCAACATTAATTTATGTTGATAAATTCAATCAATGGATAGAAATGGGTGGCTCGGGAATCTTTCGACCTGAAGTAACACTACCTTTTGGAGTTAAAGAAAAAGTGCTTGCATGGGGTCAAGGATTAGATCGTTTGGTGATGCTAAAGTTAGATTTGGATGATATTAGAGAAGTTTATAGTACAAATATCGATAGATTAAGAAATACTCCATTGATTTTCTGAGAAAAAGTTCTAAATAATTTTTTAGAACAATTTCTCTAATTCTATTTCAAAAGCACTTACTGGATTTTCTAACTCGAAATTATTAAGGACTTCAGGATGAATTTCACCAAAGATACCTACTTTTTTGCCATTAACCATAATTTTTGCACATCTTCCATTGAAGAAACTTGGATGATCAGTACTTTCGAGTTTATATTTTATAATGCCAAAAGCCCGTAAAATAGCTTCAAGATTAGACTTAATTTCAACAAAATCAACCTTTGAGTGAGTTATTACTCCACTCAAGAATATTTCTCGAGTAGCTTTTGTTTCCTGTGATTCATCAATGCGACAAACGTCTCCAACATCGAATATTTTTTGTGGAAGTGTATATGGTTTATTCTTTTGTAAAATATAAATTAGACTTGGAAGAAGACTGTCACGAACAATAGTATATTCATTGCTAACAGGATTAAGTATTTCAACAGGTTGCCCATGAGTTCTCATTTTATCATAATGCCAATTTTTAGAAACCAATGTAAAACTAACTACTTCGATGAATCCTAAACCAACCATAATTTCTCTGGTCTTATTTTGTAATTTTATTAGCGGATGTTGTTGACTTACTTGAACAATATTGTCTAGAAGAGGTTCAAAGTTATGATAACCATAGGAAATCGCTATATCCTCAATTAAATCTACTTCATGGAGAATATCAGCTCTATAAGAAGGAATCAAAACACTCAGCTTATCTTTCTCTTTATGTTTCAAATCAACACCAAATCTTGATTTTTCTAATGCTAAAATCAATTCTTCTTCTGTTAAATCTAATCCTAAAATTTCTTTAACATATTTGGGATGAACTATCCAATGTGTAGGTTCAAATGTAGGAGTGATTATTTTCTTTCCATCAGGATATTCAACAGTTACTTTTTCTACAATGAAACCTTCTTCAGCAAAGGATGCTGTTAACAGTTCTAGAGCATTCTTTACAGCTTTTTCATCTGTCCCTGTAACATCTATGAAAAGATCTTTTGATTTCTCAGTTACCAATGTAAGAATGCCATTGATAATAGGTGGGAATGATAAAACACCATTTTTACTATCAACTAGGAAAGGAACTAAACCTAGAGGATCTACTAAATGGGCATATTTCATACCCTTAGGATGAGCTTCACAGATCTCTTTGGGGGTCATTTCTACCTTTTCACCCAATGGAATAAATCCATGAGTATTAGCTTTTTCGCCATAATACCTGAATGGTGGAGTGATGTTTTTCATATCGTGAATACCAATACTTACCTTCTTTCGATCTCTTCCGATAACCCAGTGAATGGTTTCTTGGGTATTCATTAGCTCAGCGATATCTTCCTCATCTAAAGTAACATTACGAATAACAGCACATTGAATATAGGGACGTATTTTATTTACTGATTTTTCAACTTTAACAGTGATTTTTTCTTCAGCTAATTTATACTGAGGTAGACCTAATTCAGTACCCATAATGCCTTTTAATGCTCGAGCAAAACCAGCCACGCTGCAGAAATCAGGACGATTAGGATTATATTCAACCTTAATTCCATCATCACGTTTATCGTCTATATCAGCTCCTAATTGTAAACTATATTCTTCGAGAGTTTGTAATGTGATTTTTTGTTTTAGGAACTTGTTAATTCTTTTTAGTGGCAAGTCTATAACGGGCATAGTAAATTACCTTCATAAATGTTAATAGTCATTTGTGGGAATTTTACCAAATTAAAATTTTGTGTATATTATTACCTTGAAAAATAGCAAAGTTGATGAGAAACTATCATTTTTATTGTGGGAAAATTGTTGGATAGCTTTTGAGAACCCTTTTATGTAAAAAGTTACAAAATGGAAGTAAGAAAATTATTAGGTGAATTTTACATATGGCTCCATTGAAAAAATTCTTCTCAAGAAAAAACGAAGTTGTTGGACAAGAAATCCAGAAATCAGTAAGGATAGATAATTTTACCGCTCCATCAACAATAGCTAAAGGAAAAAAATTAGAAATAGTAGTTAGTGGAAATTTTTCCAATTTAGGATGGCACTTAGCTGAAGCAACTGCAAAAGTACAGAATAACCAAATTCTATTGACTGTTATAGGTAAAAAGAAAAGTGGAATGATGGCTGCACAAGCTTTGAAACCTTATCAAACAATTATCGTAGTAAAAGGTTTGAAAAAAGGAGAATATACAATGAAAGCTGAAATGGGAACCACTGAAACAATTTTATTGAAAGTGGTATAAGTAAACTAGGTGTAATGTAATGGTTAGATCAAAAATAGATATGCTACAAGCAATGTTAAAGGGAGAAAAAATCGAACCAACACCATTTGCTATGTGGAGACATTTCCCTGTTGATGACCTCCATGCAGAAAGATTAGCGAGAAAGCAAGTAGATTACTTAAGAAAATTCGATTCGATTTTTATGAAAGTAAGTCCTAACGGACGCTTTTGTGTAATTGATTGGGGATGCGAAATAGCATTCGATGAAAATAGGTTATCAGGTTCTTCTTATTGTACTAATTTTAGAATTAAATCAATTGATGATTGGAGCACTTTAGAAGAATTAGACGTCACTCAAGGAATGTTTGGTGAACAACTTAAAGCATTGGAATTAATCAATAAGGAAATAGAAGGAACAACACCTTTTATTGAAACAATTTTTAACCCACTAATGACAGCTGCAAAATTAGTGGAAAAGCAAGGAGCAATAGTAGAAGCAATAAAAAACAATCCAAAAGGATTACATGAGGGATTGAAAACAATAACTAAGGTATTGATTAATTTTGCAAAAGTAGCAATAGAAAATGGTGCTTCAGGTGTTTTCTTAGCAACACAAGAAGCAACCCATGATTTACTTTCGATAGAGAATTATAAAGAATTTAGTATGAAATATGATTTAGAATTATTGAAAGCTATAGAGAAAGAAGCCAAATTTAATGTCATGCACATTCATGGGGAAAATATTATGTTCGATTTAATTGCTCAAAATTATCCCGTTCAAGCATTAAATTGGCATGATCAATTAACGAAACCAAAAATCGCAGAAGCGGTTAAAAAATTCAATGGATTACTTGTTGGGGGAATAGAAGAGAAGGAATTCCTTTACAATTCATCAATCGAAGAAATAACTTCAAAGTTACAAAAAGAAATTGACTCAGTAAATGGTGAAAGATTAATTATAGCACCAGGTTGTGTCATCCCAATAAATATCCCTGATAAAAAAATTCAAGCAATAATAAATCACATAAAGAATTGAAAAAATAAGCAAAAAACGCACTAGAAAAGGTTTTATTTCATCATACAAATCAAAAAATGTTTAAATTTAGTTGAATATTTAATCTTGATAGAGAGAATAGTCATAATAGATTATTAAAGGAAGATATTTAAGAATCAAAATATTGTCTTAATCAGAAGAATGGCAGTACTTAAGCTATAAGGAAGGTAAAAAATAGAATGGCTATGAAGACCAAAAAAGAAAAAGAAAATGATCTCAACAGTCAAGGAGCAAATACTAGAGTAAAGATTGTTGGAAACCCTGAAGAAATAAAAATTCTAGTAGATCCCATGAGAAGAAAAATTCTCAGAACAATGCGTGAAGGCATTGAAAATGAAGATGGAACTATTAGAAAAGAAATGACTGTTCCTGAAATAGCAAGAAAATTGGGAGTTTCTGCACCAAAATGTTATCATCATTTAGATCTTCTTGTTGATCATGGATTTGTTCGTGTAGCAAAAGAAGAAAAGAAGAAACGAACATCCATTACTTATTATGAACGAACTGCTCCAGGTTTTGTTTTAGCAAGCACAATAGATGAAGTTGAAAGACAAGAAGGTATACGAGAAAATCCATTAATCAAATTAATTAATGATGCATTCCTTTTAGGATTAAAACCAGATGAATTAGAAGAAGCACAAAAAATAATTGATGAACACACATCTCGACAACACAGTTATACAGTTAAAGCGGCACAAAAACTCAAAGGAAATATCCCTGATGATCGGATGGGAACAGTTCTTGGGTTTGTTTCAAATCAATATGCTTCACAAGATAAACGTTGTCAAGAATTACGTTTGGAACTTACTAAGTTTATAAAGATTGATTTGGATTAAATTGTTGGAAAATTATTTTCAACATAATTTAAGCAGAAAAATCTTTATTGCTCTTTTTTTATCTAAAAACAGAAAAGAATGTAGAGTTGTTTTAAATGAAAATGGGTATGACGATTGAATCCTATGAGGGAATGCCAGCGGGAACACTTCTGATTTTTGCTAAAGCATTATCTTTAAATCATATAGAAATTAATGTCAGGATCATACCTGAAATAGAAGAATTCATTGCAAAATTAGGCAAATTTACTACAACCTTTCACTTGCCAATTGTTGAAGTTGAAGGATACGATCCAGGAGCTAAGAATCCTGATAACAGAAAAAAGATGTCTGATGTTATTTCGTTTATCAATAAATATCATACTGAGTTGAATATGCTTTATACTTTAGCCCACCCTCCTGATCTTAAAGAATCAGATTTTGAATTTTTTATTGAGAATATACAACAAATACAAACTCCAATTATCTTAGAAAATATCCCCTGGCAAAAAGATAAGGATTTTATTGAATTTTATCTTAATGCAAAAGATCGTTTAGGAAAACAGTTGGCTGGGCATGCAATCGATGGGCCTCATCGATATTTAACAGATCCCGAGAATTGGTTGGATGTTCCAAAAATACTTGAAGATGAAATAGTTTATGTTCATTTACAAGACACAAATAAGGATTTTGATGCACATCTACCATTAGGGGAAGGGGAAATGCCTCATAGAGAATTTCTCAAATATTTGAAGAAAATTAATTATCAAGGAGTAATTAATCAGGAAATCAGACCAAAAGGATTAGATCTAGAACCAATTATGAATTCATGTTTAGAAATTGCTAGAGTAATGTCAAAAGCAAAATATCTCAAATTAAGAACAAAATATGCTTTCTTGAAACCAATTTTACGGAAAAAAATAACTCAAGCAGCAAAGAGTAGAGCACTTGGGAAATGAATCACTATTAACAAGAATTAGTATTTGATTTGTAGATATTTAAAGAAAAAGACAAAGTTATCTAGTACAATGAAACTAGGTATGACTGTGGAACCAATCAAAGGTATTACTTTGCCCAAGATTATCAAATTATTAAAAATTATAGGATTAACTCATTTTGAACTTAATGCAACTATCATACCAAAAGCAGAGGAAATGAACAAGTATCTAGGAAAGATAACAACAACCTTTCATCTACCAATCTTTGATAGATTTCATTATGATCTAGGAACGAATAATAAAGAATATGAAGGAAAAATAGATGAAATAATTACTTTTCTAAATCAAAATAGGGATAGTCTAAATCTTCAATATGTTTTGACTCACCCACCAGAAGATCCCAATTCAAGCTTTGATTCATTAATTTCAAGACTCAAATTAATAGAAATTCCAATTATTATTGAAAATATACAAAAACAATCAGATGAAGCGTTTATGGAATTCTATTTTAAAGCAAAAGAACAACTAGGTGAAAAATTAGCTGGGCATGCATTAGATATTTCACATAGATTTGTAACAAATAATCAAAATTGGTTAAATATACCTCCAGAATTAGTCCCAGAAATAAAATATGTTCATATATCAGATTGCTCAAAAAAGACTGATTTGCATCTACCATTAGGATTAGCAGAATTACCTTATAATGAATTCTTCGGATATCTAAAGGAGATAAATTATCAAGGAGTAATTCTACAAGAAATAATTCCAACTATAGAACAAATAGATCATGTTTATGATTCTTTTTTAATTGGTATTAAACCTTTTTCAAAAATGAAATATGTCAAAATGAAAATGTTATTTGCAATATTAAAGCCTTTAACTCAAATAAAGATTAATTCAACTTATAAGCAATTAAGTAAATTTGGTTATCAAAATCTAATTCAAGAAATTGGGTATGAATTGGGATTAAAAAATTAAAGGGCAAAATATGATTATTTTACCCAAACTAATACTATTCAACATCAATTTTTGTTTTTCTTCTATAAATGAAATAAACAGTTATACCACCAATCAAAATAATTGCTGAAGCTATTAATACCCAGGCCCACCAGAGGCTTGAGCCATAGATTAAGCGTTCCCAGGTATTTAACCAAGACTGATAATTAGCATTGATATAATCTGAACTTACCATATTGTTTAGTATGATAACATCATCTGTAGTTATAGCATAATCATAACAAGTGGGTAAAGCTACTTGAGTGTTAGCTGGAAACATCCAATTATTAGTAGCGGTTAAATTTTGTACTTCTAAACTCAAGGCATATTTTACATATTCTTTAGCTAATGTTTCATTTGAAGTACCATTGATAACACCAATACCTTCAATTTGCAACCAACCATATTCATCTGTATTATTATGAATTAATGCAGCATTCTTCTCATTACTGTAACCAAAGAAGGAATTATACGCAGGGTCTGTGGCATAAGAAGCCATGATATGTTTTTCTTTAGTTGAAAAAACACGATCCCAAGAATCAGACCAGCTTTTGTCAATTGAAACTAATTCTCGAGCTACTTGCCACCAATCTTGCCAATCTTTACCAAGAATCTCTTCATAAAATATGATTTGATAAAGAAGAAAATTCAAACCAGTAGCACTTTGAGTAGGATCTTGTAAAGCGAGATCACCACCAAAGGTTGAAAGTAAGGAAGTAAAATTCAAAGTTGTTATCTCAGGATGTGTGACGTTTGTAATATATTCAGTATCAAAAACCAAAGCAATTAAACTATAATCAATTGGTAACAAATAGTTCTCTGGATCAAGAGCCGCTATTAAATCACTTGAAATGTTCTCAAGATTAATCTCTGAAGCTAGTGGTAAGAGGATATCCTCACTTTTTGCCCGACCAACCATTGTATTATCAAGACCAATAACAACATCCGCTCGAGGAGCATTTTTTTGGCTAATCAATACATTTAGAGCAGCAACCATCCCACTAAAAACCTGAACTGTTACAGTAACATCATGAAGTAAACCAAAATTATAGAACGTTTGATTCATAACAGAATCATAATCATCTGAATCTCCCCAGGCCATAAAACTGTCGTGAGTATAAATGACAAAATCATTATCAGCATTGGGATTAAATACAAAAGTTTTGAATGAAGGACTAATACTTCTTGTAGATGGTATTACTGGTGTAATTATCCCATAAATAGGTAGAAAAGAAGTTAGTAGAATTACTAAAAAGCTTAGAAGATTTTTTCCTTTCATAGTATCACAGCTTTTAATTTAAAGTAAGAGAAGGTATACCCCCTCTATATAACCCTACTATAAAGAAGATATAAAGTTAGCTATAAAATATGATTATTCATTCTATGAAAGGAGTTTTTTATAAAGTATATGGATATCGTTCTTGAATTGTTTAATCTCTTCGTGAGTGGATGTTTGAATAGACCAATTCCAAGAACCAATCATGTATAGTAACCAAATAAAATCAGTAAGATCACTGGGAGGATCATGTAATTTGTGATTAGCTGTTTTTCGGTATCCTTGTAAAAAGGCAGTATCAATAGTATCTTTTGTAATATTGTTATAATTGGAATAAATATTACTTAAGGATAATGACGGAAAAACACTGAAATAAAAACCAGCACGAGTTATACTATATTCAAAACTTGGCGAACCTGCAAATGCCCATTCAAAATCAATCAAAGCAGAAATTTCCTTATTGTTTACAATAATATTTGATGGTTGAATGTCAGAATGGATAAATGATGCTTGAGAATAATCAGGATATTTCCTCGCATAATCAGTGATTTTCCGTTTAATTTTTTTCCGATATTTTGGGAAGCTCTCTTTATCTATCCAGTTCAAGATATCCACACAAAAAGCAGTAAAACAATCAGACCAGTTTGTAAAACGCTTCCCCCAAAAATTGCTATCACTATTTGACTTAGTTTCCTTTGGTGGTAATATATCACCAAAGAAATCGAATTTTATTGAATGCATTTCTCCTAAATATGAACCTGTTTTTGATATTAAGTGAATAATTTCTGATTCAGTTAATTCTCCTGAAAGTATCGTTTCACGTAGATTTATACCAGGTGCTTTTTCTTGAATCATATAAGTTAGATTAGTCTTATCATTAGATGTATGTTCAACAATAATTTTAGGAATAGGAATAGATGTTCGCTTTCGTACTAGTTCCATCGCATTTATCTCTCTCTCTTGTTTGTAAGGCCAACGTGGATTGTTGAATTTTAAGATATAATGAGAACCATCTGATAGTTGAAATTGATAAACGGAGTTAACAAAAGAGAATTCTAGCTCAGAGAGAGATTTAATTTCATTATTTGGGAAATGTTCCTTAATTATTGTATCAAGTAATTTATTTGTAATTGGGAAATTAATTTTATATGACAGTTTTCTCAATCCAAGCAATCTTCGAGTATTTGGAAATTGAACTATTTACTATTTCACTATTTCGATTAAATCAAATTTAGTTAGAACGGTATTCCTTCGGGTACCAGGACTATTAGCTAAATGCCAAATAGTATAAAGTTCAGCAAATGATTCAGTTGAAGATAAACCATCAATAGGAATAATGACTTTATACTTTCTTTGAGCTGCAGCTGTAGCAGTATTTAGTACAGCCCCTTCAGCACTTGTTCCAACTATTATAACATTTTCAATTTTATTTGATCTTAAAATAGCCTCAAGAGTAGTGTTAAGAAATTTATCTACACCAGATTTAACGATTGATTCATCGTCCAATGGTTTCACTTCGGTTCTTATTTCATCTTTTATTGCATTACTGGTAAGAGAATAGATAATTAAGAAATTTGAAGCTCTAGCTTTGTCTAAAAAAGATTTTATCTTTGGAAGATTATCTACACATCTAGGTCTTCGTTCTGAATTACAATTAGTGATTTGAATATCTAACACAAGAAAGGCTGTATTCTCCGCTTTAACGCCAACGTTAATAATTTCAGGAGCAGATGGTATCTGAATAGAGTTCCACTCCTCTAGTATGGTTTTTCCCGACAATATTTTTCCCTAGGTATCTTAGGGTTAATTAAGAATAATAAAATATTGCACGAAAAACTTGGAGAATCTAATTAACCCAAAATAAAACTACTCATTTTCAATACTTACTTTTCTATGTTTAAATATTGGTGATAAAAGGAAAGTCTTTTCATCTGTTCCCTTAAAAGCTCTATAGAAATGAGGGATAAATCTAGGAAATTGAATTAAAGAAACTAATAATACCATTAATGGTACAGCTATCATTGTGCTATCAGGAACTAACATTGGGAAGTAATTATTCCAATAAAATTTCCATTTTATAATGAAACCTAATGCACTTGTTAGAGCTGTTGAGATAAATTGTATAGGTTTGATATATTTGAAGATTAGAGTAAGAACAAAAACAAAAATACCCCATTCTAACACCATCCATGAATTAAAAACAATCATAAACCCGAATAGAGTAGAAATACCATTTCCTCCTCTAAACTGAAAAAAGATAGGAAAGCAATGACCAAGAATTGAACAAGTACCAACCAAACCGATTACCCAGCTTTGATACTCTTTAAAATTAACAGTGGATGCAATAATCGCAGGAATAAATCCTTTTGTACTATCAAGTATCATAACTAAAAGACCTAATTTACCACCAAGAGTTCGAGAAGTATTATGAGCTCCGGGATTGCCATCACCTAGCAATCGAATATCTTGATGTAATTTAATTCTAACAATAATTATTGCCCAACAAACAGAACCGTAAAGGTATGTTCCAATAGCTAAACAGATAACACCTGTTAATAATATTGGGTCCATAACAACCCTCCATAAATATACTATATCTATCATGCTAAATGAAATTATTCCTAAATTAATGATAATTTAGTTATGAGTTATTAACTTCAGAAGCTTTTTCTTCTTCTTGTTTAAACCATGCTAAAGTGCGCTCATATGCTTCTTCTTTTGAAACTATAGGTTCATAGCCAAAATCTTCGCCAGCTTTGTCATGAACAAAAGTATGATCAATACAAGTTTGAACAACAGAAAATCGATTGAAATTTGATTTGGGACTAATGATTTGAGCAATTGATGCAAGAAACATTGCTAGACGGTAAGGAATTGATTTTCTAGGTAGGGGAAGCCCTAAACCTTCAAGAAAAGGCTCCATAAATGTAAAGAGGTTTTCTGCAGGTTGATGATCTGTGATAAAGTAATTTTGACCAGCAACTGTTGAGTCAGGTTTAAGATGTTTTGCAGCTAAAATGTGTGCGTAAGCAGCGTTTTCAGAATAAACATGACTGAAGCAAGCTGTACCATTACCTAACTTAATATTATTCTTACTCTTAGCAACCTTGATAATATTTGCAATATGATATCTATCACGAGGACCATACATCCCAACAGGACGTAATGAGCAAGTTAGTAAATCAGGACTATTAGCTTCAATAACCATTTGTTCAGCAATGATCTTTGTTCGGGAATAATGATCCTTGGGTAATTTTTTAGGATAGGTGAGAGATTCATTGCCATAGATAATTGGTTTTTTACCATCAACTACAACATCTAATGTGCTTGTATAAACTAACTTGGGTATATTTAGCTCATGGCAAATTTCTATAACATTTTTATTTCCTTCAACATTCACTTCATAATACACCTTTTTAGGTAGTTTTGGATCCCATATAGCAGCAGCAGTTTGAAAGACGATATCAACATCCTTGCAAGCATTTCGAACGTGTTCTTTATTACGGATATCACCAAAAATATACTCTACACCGTTCTCTTCAGGAAGAGGTTGAATGTCCATTACACGAACAAATTTTCCTTCTTTATGTAATTGCTTAGCTATTTCAAAACCAAGCATTCCTGAACCACCTATTACTAAACACTTTTTGAACTCATCATCTCTAGATTTTTTCATGCTATTCATATTATTAGTTTCTCCTGTTTTTTATAATCATTCACCAAGTAATTGTAATCGCTTTTTCTGGACAAATTCCCACACATTCCAAACAACGTGTGCATAAGGAAGGATAAAGAGGAGTAATTCTCCAAACCTCAGGATCATAAGGATTTTTTTGCTCAACACCTAGAGTTTGGTGTAAAAGGAAAAGTGCGGGGGGACAAATACGCAAACATTTTCCACAATTACGTGGGTCTACTTTATAACCATCACCGCAGATGGAATAATCTATTTTGATCTTAGTCTTGTTTCCCATGGAAATTGCTCCTTTAGCTAATATTTACCACGTAATTCAGGAAAATCATTTCGAGGGAATATTTTCAATGCATCATATTTACAAACATGAAGACAAACACCACATCCATAACATTGCTTTTGATTAACAATACATCTTTTCTCAAAAGGATCATAAGATATTGCTCCAAATTGACAACGAGAAAGACAGCTCTTACATCCTGTACACTCATCGGGATTGATATGTACAATATATTCAGCTTTGAAAATTGAAGTTATACCAAAATCCATTCTAGGACGTATACCAGCACATTCGGGGTTTGCACAGGAACAGAGATTATTGATATATGGATAAGGACCATACCATATAGTGCCAATATATCCTTTCTTATTATGCTCCTTAAATCGTTCAATTGCTTCATCTCGTGTTAACTGAAATTTCTCATTAACTGGGATAAAACGAGGTAATTTTTCAATTATTTCCGACATGACACCGAAATTTATACAGCAAGCTTCCTTATCACCACGACTCATATACCGACACATACAATATTTTTGGATGATTGGTTCAACAGCACAATGCTCGAGTATAGCTATTGCATCATCTAAAGGGACAACTTGACCAATATGACCTTCTGCTTTAAAAGGATCAGTAGGTGGTTTTGTACTCATAAGCATTTGTTCAGCGAAATGTTTGACAACACGACCAATAATTGGCATTTGCATTTTATACCCCAAGCCCACAGCATTAAAGCCATTGAGCTTTCGAACTGACATTTGCTCAAAATTTGTATACTGTTCTAAAAGGAATTCTCGAAGATTATATTCTTCGACTATCTCATTCGAATAATTTTTGGCATTCAAGTACCACTTTCCAGCAGTACCATGCTTTAAGCAATGATCACACATGTCGTGCACCGGTACAATAGCTATTATAGATTATGATTTTCCGATAGATGGTAATATGTGTATGAAAGTAATTTAGGAAATATATAAAATTTTGGTGAATCAATCAAATTAATTTCTATTTTGATGGTCCCGAAACATCTAAAATACTACTTTTAGATTCTAATGAATCAATTGTTACAATTCCATTACTAATATATGAATCAGGACCTCGAATAACCGAGAAAATAATTGATAAAGTAGCAAAGAAACAGAAAATACCAAAAACTATCTGTAAAGAAGGAGTATAGTTTATCGCATCATTAAATACTCCGCCATTTCTTTGTTGATAAAGTTCTTGTATGAATCTTAGAACAGTGGTAGACAATGCTGTGCCAATAGTATAACCAACTATACGAGATAAACTTAGGAAACTACTTGCCACACCAAGTTTATCCTTTTTAATAGACGACATAACGGAATTACTATTAGGGGCAATGAAAAATCCAACACCTAGACCAATTACAAACGATAGTGCTACATAGAAAGCAAGATGCATGGTTGGTGAGAGAAAAATAGCAAGAAAAATAAATGCAACTGCAATAACACTTAAACCAATAGAAGAAATTATTCTAGTATTGATTTTACTTGAAATCTTACCTGATATAGGTGCAGAAATACCAATTCCTACAGGTACACCAACAATAACAATGCCAATTTCAATTAATTCCTTATTCATTACTTCTTTAAAATAGAATGGTAATTGATAAGAAATTGAATTTAATGAGATATACAAAATTAATGCACATGCTAACCCGATTGTGAATTTCTTGTTTTTGAAAAGAGACAGTTCTATGAATGGATTTGATGACCTTTTCTCCCATAGAATAAATCCTACAAATAAAGCAATACTTATAGCAAAACAAACTATGGACCATATCATTGGGTGAGGTAGAACAGGATCAACGAATAATGAAATACTTAAGACAAGTATTGTGAGGAAGGTAGCGAAAAGAACTGAACCTAGAAAATCTGCTCGCTTTTGTTCTTTTCTTAGTGTAGGAGTTTTGGGGATGGAAAATTGAAGATAAATAATACCTATAATACCAATTGGTAGATTTATCCAAAATATTACTTGCCATTTAAAGAATTGAGTAAGTAAAGCTCCAACAACCGGACCAATTACCACAGCTAATGCAGAAACAAGGGATGTAAGTCCGATAGCTAATCCCCTTTGAGATTCATCAGTAAATCGTGTAACTATCGCATTACCATTAGCTAGAATGCCTGCCCCGCCAATGCCTTGAACAATTCGAGCAAAGATTAACATAGGTAATGTTTGAGAAAGAGCACAAAGCAAAGAACCTATAGCAAAGATTCCCATACCTATTTGAAAAACTATTTTCGTACTATATCTATCACCAAGATATCCTGATGCTGCACTTAAAGCGACAATTACTAATAAATAAACAAGAACGATCCATTGTACTCTTAAAGGATCTTCATTCAAATCCAGTTTAATTTGTGCTATACTAACATTGATAATTGATTCATCTAAAGCAGCCATAAAAATTCCAAGACCAACGGAACTTATAAGTAAAAATAAATTTCTTTTCTTTGATTTGTCTACTCGAGAATCTAAAGAATTTGTATCACTGTTGTTTTCGTTGGAACCAATAGCAAGTTTATTCTCTGTCTCAACCAAATTAAATCACTCGAAATGTCAGATAAGAAGTAGCAATATGGATTATAAGCATTTAGCTTGAATAAAATATTAACTGAATGTAAAAAGGAAAAGAAGAAAAGAGAAATATCTCTTAAGAAATATTAATGGTATTAGCATCTTTAAAGGGATCAGGACAAGCAAAGGGAACATCAATTGATAACAAACCATCAGTATAAGAAGCTTTTACAGCATCTATCTTTGCATCACAAAGAAACTGTAATTCGCTAACATATTCAATATTTTTGCCTTTATTCGCTCGGAGTCGCATACCGCTCTTAATTATCTTTAAATCAATATCTTTCTTTTTAACACCAGGTAATTCAATAAAAATATGATAATGATCATCATCTATTTCATTACAATCGCATCCACAATCAACACAGGGATGCACCCAAATGATTTTTTTATCTTCATCTGTCATGTTTCAAACCTCCATAAAAAATGGGAAGGATAAATAAACTAAGTAACTAATAGTTTCAGAAAATAAATAGATGATTCATTAGAAAATTACGAAAATTAGCTAAAAATCCTTACTTTGAAAACGAAATAAACACAGAGGATAAATAATTCCTGTAAAGGAAAGTCAATAAAAATAAGTGGAAAGCAAAACACATAACATTTTTGAACACTCCTACTATTATAAAATAAGTCAATAAAAAAGTGTAAATATATAAAAAACAAGGAGTGCCATATTTTGAATAATAAAAAAGAAAAGAAAGAAGAGAATTTGGAATCCGAAGAAGAGTTAACCAAGGCACAAAAAAGAATTAGAAGACAGGAAACAAGAGCGCTAAAGAGAAAAGAACGTGAAGAGAAGAGAAAAGCAAGAAAATGGTATCACCCACTTCGAGTTTTACGTGGGATTGGTTTGTTCTTCTTATATCTAATAAAAATCATCTTCTTCCCCTACGTTTATGCTTTTTGGAAACTTCGTGATTCAATTAAGTTTCTTTCAAGAAACGATCCAGAAGATTTAGATCGTGATTTATTATCTATTGAAGATGGTGATGAGATACCTCTTGGGTATATTGATGAAAAAGGATTCCTACGGTCATTACCAATGTTTTATTTTATCGCAGGAACACTAGGTGGTATAATTGCTATATTTATATTCTTTGACTTTATGGATGATGTCTGGTATGCTATTGCAACCTTTTTCAAATCCTTTACTTGGGCAGCATTCGTTGATATTTTAGATGTAATCTTTGTTCAAGGTATTTGGTTTGCTTTAACTAAAATTTGGTTTGGAATAAAATTCGCAGCTATTTGGCTGTTTACTGGAGGAAGATTTTGGATACCTTTGACAGTACTTATTGTGTTTGGAGTTCTTGCAATATTAATTGCTGTTATATTTAGAGAAGCTGATTTTTCAGGAAAGTTCTTGAAAAAAGTTAAAGCTTTTTTTGTTACCATTTTTACATTCCCAAGGATTCTCTGGAAACTAATGAAAAAAGGATATATGGGATTCCAGAAAGGAATATCTCACATGACATACACTGAAAGAAAACTGAAATACATGAATAAGAGATTCTTTTATCGGGTAGTATACTATAGTATGTTTATTACGATATGGATTATAATCAGTGTATTCATAACAGTTTTAGTAACTGAATTGAATGATAGCATCCATAATTACTATATAATATACCCAATAGCTGTTGTGATCATTGGATTTGTAAATGGAATTCTATTACTAACTTTTCTAAGCTGGTTTGTAGGAGCTCTTAGTGGCGAGAAATATATTACTAATATTGAAAAATATAATAGCTATAAAGAAGATATGAAAAAATTGCGACAAGAAAAGAAAGAAACAAGAAAGATGCTTAGAAATAAAACAACAAATGAAGCTTGATCATAACCAAGCTTTTCTTTTTCTTTCAATCAATTCTAATTAATTCACTAGCACTTTTTCTTGAGATTGATCTTGTTGCTATAGTAGCACCTATACCTGCGATAATAATTGCTAAGATGAGTGAAATTAGAGCTAATGTAGGTGGTGCTACAATTGGAATCTTCCATTCGCGCTCAATAGCATCTATGATATACAAATAATAACCAAGGAAATAGCCCATTATTCCACCTAATAAGGATGAACTTAATGTCAGAACTATTGATTCAAGGACAAAAATTTTGTTAACATCATTATTTCGTAAGCCAATCGCTTTGAGTATACCAATTGTTTTATGTGATTCAGCAACATTGCTGTAAGTAGAGGCAAAGACACCAAAAACTGCTATGATAATTGTAAAGATTAGCATAATATTAACTAATGTGACTCGAGTTTCATTTTGCTCCTGTATTCGTTGAATTTGTTCAGGATGAATTAATACATATAAGGTATCGCTTTGATATCGTCGACGTAATTCTTGTCCAATCTCTAATGCTGTTTCATCTGAAGTTGTTTCAAAAAATACTCTATAAGCACTATCTTGAAAGTTAAGACCCGTTAAGAAGGTCCATGTCTCTTCTCCTATTAAAATTGAAGAACCTGATGCATGACGTTCTTGTTGATGAATACCAGGAAAACCAGGTAATTTGCTTACCACTCCTACTATATTAAGAAAAACATCTTTTGTATATCCAAGGTCAATTAAGATAGGATTCAAGGTTAGTATTTTAATTCGTAATGTATCACCTAAACCAAGATTCAACTCACTAGCTAAAGCTGTATTGATAATCACAGTAAGATTGGTTTGGACATCTTGAAACATAGTCTCTGTTCCATCTTCAAGGATTATTTGTTCTTTAAATAATGGATCTAATAGATTTTCAGGAACACCAATTATAGTACTATAAAATGCTTCAAAAAAAATCTGGTCACCCGCGATTGTCCACATACCAGCTAATGCAGAATCAACAGGCATAGTGCAAAATGAAGCAGAAGTTACTTCTGGAAATTCAGCTGCAATATCCTCCATTAATTCTGTACCATTTATATCATAAGAACGTTCATAAAATGAAATATTGGAACCTGTATAGGATCCAAAATTATTCATCCAACCTTGATCTTGAACAAGAAAAGTGGTTGAAATAATCATAGTGGAACCAAAAGCAATTACAAACATCATTGCAGTTATTGCATTTCTTCGTCGATTTCTTTTTAGAAACATTCGAACTATTTTATTGATTTTCTTAAAAGCTGGTTTAATGGATAGCATAAAAAAGTTCTCTAGTATAGGTTCAAATACACCTACAATAACCAAAGTGAGACCAATCGCAAAAGCAAAGAAAAGTGTGAGTAAAACACTATAAAAAATCGTATCTGTAGAAGTAATTGATAATATTGGGATTAATATAAAAATTAAACCAGTTGAAATTGAGATAGCCATACCAATTAAGAAAAAGGTCTTATTTGGTCCTCGTTCTCTTACTAACTTTAAATTAGGTTCATCAGCTTTTATTGGATTTAATCCACTGATAATACTTCTTCTTACTGCTCGAATGGCAGGAAATAAAGAAGCTATAATAGCAACACCAAATCCTAAAAGAACAGAATACAAAATAAGTAATGGTGATATTGAAAAAGAAATTTCTATAGCACGATTTCGTAGGAAAAAGTTGATTATTGGACTCAATAAATAACTTAGTCCGATACCTAGAATAGCACCAGTTAAACTAATAATACTTGCTTCTGTTAAGACCAAAACGAATATTTGTCTTCTTTTTGCTCCAATAGTTCTATAGAGAGCAAATTCTCTTGTCTTGTCTTCTACACTAACAGTCATAAGTGAAAAGATCAGAAAACCACTAACAACAATACCTAGAAAAGACATAGCATTAAAGAGAACGCGAATGAAAACCATACTTGTTCCCCGGTTTTCAAGGGCATCAGCAATAGGTAAATAAACTTGATAGTTGGTTCCAATTGCATCTTGTATTCTAATGCCTATTTCCTTTGCTTTTTCAACAGTTTCATCAGGTCTATTAATATCATAAATCTCATTGCGATTGGTAAATTGGGCAACAATCTCTGTAGCAAAACCAGAGCCACCAATAAATGGTTCGAGTGTTTTAATATTAACAATTACCATATTCTCATTTTGAGAAGGTAACATTCCATCATTAGTAAAAGTAGCATCTAAGGTTACACTAAGATTTAGAACACTAATAAAAATAATATACTCCTCACCAATCTTTAATTCCAAAGACTCAGCAATTTCAGTATTAACCCAACAATGATTAACTGGAAGATTGGCTAAACTTATCTCTGGATCTAAGAGTAGATTACCAAATCCAATAGTTGATTCCCTCACAGGGTCTATTCCAAGAAAAGTTACTGTATAATTTTTTGACTCAGCTTGAAATCTAGCACCTTGTAATTCATACCTGGGAGTAGCTCCTTTCACATCTTCAATAGAATCAACTATAGATATTACAGAGTCGTAATTTGCTATAGGGGGGGTGCTAGTGATATTATAATTAATAATACTAACATCCACTTGACCTGTTCGTTCGGATATTTGAGGAAGATAAGAAGCAGTGATGGAGTCTAGAATTACATTTGTAACACCAAAAACGCTGATAGCAATAGCAATAGATAAAACACCTAGAGCAAAACGAATTTTCTTAGCGCGAATGGATTTTAGAGCATATTTAGGATAGGTAAGTAATTTGAACAAGAAAATACCTCCTAAGTCTTAATAGACTCATCCAATAGTGATCCAGTAATTCCAGGTGTTTGCTCTTCTTTAGTGATCTTACCATCAAGCATATGTAATATTCTATCACACATTAAGGCAATACGCCTATCATGAGAAACCATCAAAATGGTCATGCCAAATTCTTTATTCAATTTATGAAGAATTTCTAGAATATTCTTTGCAGAGGATGAATCTAAATCACCAGTAGGCTCGTCTGAAATCATTAAAATAGGATCATTAGCCATAGCTCGAGATATTGATACTCTTTGTTGTTCGCCACCTGAAAGTTCAGTAGGCAAATGATCTTCACGACCTTTTAACCCAACTAAATGAAGAAGTTCAATAGCTCTTTTCTCTCGAGTGTGTTTATCGACGCCACTGAAAACAAGTGGTATCTCAACATTTTCTTTAGCACTTAACAATGGAAGAAGATTATAAAATTGAAAAACAAAAGAAATTTTCGATAAACGCAAATCTGCTAATTGATTATCAGATAGAGAAGTTAATTCTACACCTTCAAATTTTACACTACCTCTATCTGGACGATCTATACCACCTATGATGTTTAGTAAGGTTGTTTTTCCGCATCCCGAGGGGCCCATAATACAAACTAGCTCCCCGTGTTTGAGCTCAAAATCAATCCCCCGTAAAGCAGGTATAGCATTCTTACCTAGAAAATAGGCTTTATGTAAATCCTCGACTTTAACAATTATCCCATTATTTGGTGATCGCTCTTCTTCCATCGATTTTTTCACCTATTTTAAAACTTTTCATTTCAAATTAAATAGTTATAGCAATCATTGAAAATAAAAATTACTTGTAAAATATATGAAGAAATAGTTTTCTAAAAAAATGAGTTTGATTTCTCGAAAGCGTGAGAAAATTTATAACGTTATTATAAGAAGAATAAAGTATGTCAGATTATATTATTAAAACCTACGAAAAAGGAATTGAAGACGAACAAGCAAAATTGGGGACAGAAGTAACAAAAGATTGGAAAGATTTTGGCCAAACATCTGCTGAAAACTTGAAACAAGCTTATGCTCAAGAAGGTTTTGATCCAGAAACAAGATTTTATGCTTATAAAGGCGATAAATTAGTTGGTTTCATGGTATCAAGAATTTTGCCAGAAACAGATAATGGTATTAAACGAGTACAACATGATACTCCATTTGCGTACGATAATGATCGAGAAGTAGGTAAATTACTTTACCAGAAAGGTATGGAAACATGGAAAGCTAAAGGAGTGAATGTAGTAGAATTCCGTGTTTGTAAGAAATGGGGCAATACAATAGAAATAGCAGAGGAACTTGCATATAAAAAAGCAAGAATTCATTATGTCAAAACAGAAATCGAATTGGATCAAATAAAATCTCAAGGAATAGAAGATAAATTCATCGACTTTGAACCTGAAAGAGATAAAGAACAATTAATTCAATACTTCCAAGATAATTTCAATATGAGTAAAGAACAAGCTACAGCTAATTTCGATGGTATTGTTAATGTAACAGATGGCTTTTACAATCAACCAATTATCCGTGAAGGAGATAAAATTACCTCAAGAGGACTAGTTTATGTATCAAAAGAAAACCCCGAAATAGCAACATTTAGACCTCTTACACCAGATCCAAATAAGTATATTGATTCTTACTTAGCTAGAATAACAAAATTTGCCAAAGAAAAAGGAGCAAAGAAATTCGAAGTCTATTTTGGTGGCCAAGCATTAGATACACTAGATTTGTATAAAGCTCATGGATTCAAAGTAGCAACTGAAGTATTTATTTATGAAAAAGAGATTTAATTTTAGGGATCTCTACTCTTTTCTTTTTTAATTATAATTATTTTTAAGACTAAATTGTCTAATATTTATCTATCTGTATTAGGTGGAATTATTATTGTTTCAAGAAAATAATAAATACTGCAAATTTTGTGGTGAACAAGTAGAATTTTTAGTTGACTTTAACGATCACTACTGCCACTTTTGTAAATCATTTCAAACATCAAATAACCCACCTTTAAATGTGGAGAAGGGAACAAAAGGGAAACATCTCATCCTACCTGAATTTGATGATACTGCTCCTTTAAGTGAACCACTAATTTTACCAGAAACTTGGAAGAAAAATTTACCTATTTTTAGACATAAAGAGTATCTTCTAAAACCTGTTTTAAGTCTTAGACAAAAACATATTATCTATAATATAAATGGCCAAAAGATAGCTGAATGTGTTAGTAAGCCGTTCACATTTAAAGCTAATTTTGAATTCATAGATTTGACTGGAAAAATTGTAGGATCAATTAAGTCAAAACGGTTAAAGTTTATGAAGAGTAGATATGAAATATTCAATCATGAGAATTTATTTGTTGGGGCAATAAATTACAAAAGTAAATTTTTCAGAGGAAATTATGAATTATTTGATCAAAACAATAAGCTAATTGGAATGCCTGAAAAAGATAAAGGATTAAATTATAGCTACAGAATTAGAGATGAATCCCTGAGAACCATTTTACTACTAGATAGAAAATATTGGTCAGGAAGTATGAAAATAACAATTAATTCTTCAATAAATCCTTTATTAGGAATTTCATTTGGAATAATTTTAGCTTATGTTATAGATAGTGCTAGAATAGCAGCAGCTGCTATAACTGCAACGAATGTATAAAAAATAAGAAACTTGAAAAATCATTCATCTAATTTTTCAAGTTTAAAACAAACAGGTCTTACACCATCAGTGCAAGCACTGAATTGTGTACCATCTTCTGACCAATTAGTAAAATTACCTCCAAAATGCAATACAGAGACATCTTTGTAAATATCTCTCCAAGCCCAACCACAAAAACCTTCAGGCTTGTTAAGACCTTCTACAATAAATTCTTCTCCATCTTTAAATGCAGTACATTCAGTAATTTTCTTGCCATTTGGAGTCGTATATCCTTCTTTACCGAAGATATCTTCAGGTTTGATTCGCTTAATTACAGTTATTTTAATTTTTGGCACTATTATCACCATAAATGGTTATTTCTTCTTAGGAGTAACTTTAGCATTGTAAATTTTGTTTACAATGAACCACTTGTCATTAATTTTAAGCAAGTTCAAATAATCCATGAAAGCAATAGTTGCCTCAGTAGTTTCTACAACAGTCTCAACTTTTGCAGAAGCAGCTTTGCCAGTAACATCAACGTTAAGTATTTTTGAAGTTCGTTTGTAATTTGGATCAGTAATAGGTTTAGCTAAATTTTCTTTCCAAAAATCGATGGTAGCTATAGCTAAATTACTTTCTTGATTGATCCCAAACATTTTGCACTCGGGATGCCAACTTTCAGCTAAAATATTGAAATCATGTTTAATTGTTCCATCTATATAGAACATTACTGCTTCTTTCACTTTTGCCAATTCATGTTCAGTCAAAAATTTCACCCAATAAAATAGTAATAATCCCAAAAATACCCAGAACTTAAAAAAATGTTCGATTGTATTGGGATTCATATTTTAAATTAATAGAGTAAAGCTAAATATAAAAAAATACTCATTCATCTAAGAAAAGACTCTTTTTTATTGGAATTATAATGTTCTCTGAAAGAATTGAATTTATTAATAATATAAATATTCAGTTTGTATTTTTTTAAATAATCATTAATTTATAAAAAACTTTAAACTTTAGAAAGTGATTTTATATTTAAATTTCTTGAGAGAATCATTATATGAGTGAAAAAAAGAAGATTTTTCGAACAATAAAAGATCCACCTATAATTAAGGTAATATCACCTCTTCAAAGATTTATTGAACAAGAAGCTATAGGTAGTAAAATTCTCCTTGCTTGTATTCTAATTGGTATAATATGGTCAAATATTCCATGGGGGGAAACATATAATAAATTCTGGAATGTTACAATAAGTATTAGTTTAGGTGATAATATTGATTTAACCCAACCACTCATATGGTGGATAAATAATGGATTAATGACGATTTTCTTTTTTGTTATTGGTTTAGAATTGAAAAGAGAGATTCTAATCGGGGGACTTAATGATAAAAAAGATGCTATTTTTTCGATAATTACAGGTTTAAGCGGAATGATCTTTCCAGTTATTTTCTTTATGAGTATTAACTATCCCAAATCAGAAGGATTTAATGGGTGGAGCATTCCAATGGCAACAGATATTGCTATAGCAATAGGGGTTTTATCTTTATTTAGCTATAATATTCCAAGAAGAATTAAATTAATTTTAACTTCAATGACTATTATAGATGATGTAGGAGCAATACTTGTAATTGCTATACTTCATTCAGAGACATTTGATTGGCGGTTTTTCCTTGGTAGCATTGCACTAATTGGCATATTAATTCTTTTTAACAGATTAGGGATTCGAAATTTATTATTTTATATAATACCTGGATTGTTTCTATGGTTTCTCGTTTTAAATTCAGGGATTCATGCTACTATCACAGGAGTCATTCTAGCAGCAATTATTCCAGCATCAAAACGAATTGATTTAAGTGATTTTTATGATATTAGTAAGAAATCATTAAATGACATTTCGGAAATAGAATTAAAAGGTGAGGATGAAGTTTCCTGTTATAACCGTGTTATTTCTCAAGTACACGCATTAGAAAAAGGATTTCATAATATTAGAACACCATTAGATATTATAGAACATCGGATAATTGGTATAAGCGCGTTACTTATCGTACCAATTTTCGCTATTGCTAACTCAGGGATAAATTTCTTTGAAATGAGCGTCAATCCTTTTACAAGTAGACTTTTTTGGGGGATTATTATTGGATTAGTTTTAGGTAAACCTATCGGTATATTAACCTCAACAGTCATTTTGAAAAAAGTAAAAATCTTTAATATGCCAGCAAATACTACCTGGTATCATGTTTTCGGTATGGCCTTTTTAATGGGCATAGGGTTTACAATGGCTAGTTTTCTAGCAGGTTTATCATTCCTTAATGATTCAGAATTATTGTCTATTAGTAAAATAGCTATTTTACTGGGCTCATCGATTTCTGGTTTAATAGGTTTTATCTTATTAAAAATCTCAGTAAAGAAATCAATAACGACTCAAGAAAATAAATTAGAAGGATGAATATCATTCTTTTATATTTTTTAATATCTAATGATCTAGTTTAGAGATTTTAATTAAGAAAATTATTCTTTTTGCTTGGATCTATTCCTTTTAGGTGGTTTAGTAGTAATTAATAATGTAACACCTTTTTCAGCATTAGTTCTAAGAATATAAGGAATAATTCTTTGAATAGGTCTTAGAATAGTTCCACCAATAATTGGTTCTTTAACAAAACCAAATAATAAAACTCCAGCAAAGCGTATACTCGCACTAACAATGAATATAACATAAAACAGATTAGATTTTTCAATGATAAATCCACCCAAAATAGGCGCAATAAATAAAGCTATAGCTGAAAGAGAATTGCTTATTGCTAATTGAAGTGTTCTTCTTCGTGGGTGTATTATATCCAAAAGAAGTGTTGTTAAACTGGAATTAATTATCCCCCACGCTAACCCATTAACAGACCAAAATATAACTAAAATCCAAAAAACATTTGTTACTCTTCCTGCTAGAAAAGGAATCATAAAGAATATCGGGAATAAGGAAGCAAAGATTCCAGCAACCATCAATAGTTCCTTCTTTCGTACTTTTTCAATGAGCTTAGCAGTAACAATAGAAGAAATCGTTTGAGGAACTAAACCAATAGATGTTAGAAGTGCAGCTTGGAATACTGTTAGATTATAATAATCTTGAGATGTATTAAATAAAATATAAAATGGACCTGAGAGATTTACTCCAAAAACAAAAATAAAATTAACTAGGATGAAAACGACGAAATTTTTATCAGTTCTCATTGCTGCTAAAGTATTACCAAATGTTAAATCTACTTCTTCGATTTGACGCCATCGACCTTTTGATTCCATTTTTTTTCTACTGGGAACTGCTATATGAAAGAATATTGCTGATATTATACTAATCACTCCCGCTCCTATGAAGATTAGAGGGTATCTAAGATTGCTATCTACTTTCCAAAGTATAACACCACCAATTAAGGTACCTATTAAGGTACCAACTACTAAGATTCCTTGTAGCAAACTATTTTGTAAAGGCCAAGATTTAGGTGGTGTTCTCTCTGCTAGAATATTCGAGCTAGTTGGCAAAGTAGCTGAAAAAGTAATACTTTGGACACCACGCAAGGATGCAAATGAAAAGATATTTCTTATAGGTAAAAATAGAAAATTGAAAAGTGAAGAGATATAAGAAGCAATTATTGCTATAGATCTTGCTACATGGAATTTTTGAGCTAAATATGCCCATAAGAGTTGAATAATACTGAGAAGACTTGTAATAGAAACTATGAAACCTATTTGAGTTGATGAAGCATTTAAGGTACTGCCATAAAGCGGAATAAAGGGGGATAAGATGGAATCTGAGAAAGCTCTAGTACCATTTGAAGCTAACCAAAAACCCATTTTTAGATTTGATTTTAATTGATTTTTTCCAGGCATGGAATCTTTGAGTTCTTGTTCCTCAGAGGGAATCTTCTTATCCTTTTTTCGCATAAATTTATATCACTCAAACTAATGTTATATAATAATTTAAACAGTAAAGAGAAAATAAAAAACATAATTTATAAATAAATTGTAAGTGTATAATCTGTTTAAGAAGTTTAAACAGGTGGGTGATAAACTTTGGATGAATCTCGAGAAAAAATAATTCAAGATATGCTAAACCAGTTGAATAATGAGGACTGGGTAATAAGATGTAATGCTGCTAAAATCTTAGGAAATATTGATGCTGAAGAAGCAATTGAAGAGTTGCTTGAAAAGCTGAAGAGAGAGAATAATAGAGATGTTAGAAGAAAGATAGTTCAAGCTTTAGGAGAGATTGATCTAAAAATTGCAGTACCAATTTTGATAGGGATAATGAAAAACGATGGTAGTATGATGGTACGATATACTGCAGCAAGAGCACTTGGAAGGATGGGTGCAAAAGAAGCTATTCCAGATATTAAAGAAAGAGTAACAAAAGAAACTAATTTTGATAGTATTTTCTGGTTTCATATTGCATTAGCACGATTAGAAGATGATGAAAAGGGACAGGGAATACAAACACTCAGAATTATGAAGAAGAAAGGCCTACTTGGCGAAAAACATGAAAAGATGTTCTCAAATCTCTTAAAGGATCTAGCTAAAAAGAAGAAAATGATGAAAAAGCAAAAAAAGAAGAATGAAAAATAATCCATTCAGAACCATTTCTTTCTTTTAAAGTAAATAATCATCCCAATAGCTATAGCTAGCATAACAAGTAAGACTATTAAATAACTCCAAGGCCATCTAAATTCAGGCATATCAGGAAAATTCATCCCATAAATCCCCACAATAAAAGTTAATGGTATGAAAATCGTTGAAATAATCGTTAATATTTTCATAATCTGGTTCATTTTATTACTAATACTTGAAATAAAAACATCGATCATTCCAGATAACATTTCTCTATAGGTTTCAATAGTATCTATAATTTGGATAACATGGTCATAAACATCACGTAGATAAATCTCTGTTGTATCTTTAATAAATGGTGAATCCATTTTACTCAAACGACTTATAACCTCACGTAAAGGCCAAGTAGCTTTTCGAATTTTAATCATATCTTTTCTTATTTTATAGATAGCTTGGAGTATTTCGGGAGTTGGATTGCTAACTAATTCATCTTGTAAATCTTCCAAATCTTCGCTGAAGTCTTCAAGAATAAAAAAATAATGATCAACTAAAAGATCCAATATCATATAAGCCAAATAATCAGAACCAAATTTTCTTATTCTACTTTGATCAATTTTAATTCTTTCATGAATCGGTTCAAATTGATTTGGTGGCAATTCTTGAAAGGTTAAAACAAAATTTTTACCTAGAATAATACTAACCTGTTCTAATTCTAAGGATTTATCTTCCTTAACATAGTTAATAGCATTAATAACAATAAATAGATAAGTTGGAAAATAATCTACTTTCAATCTTTGATTAGTCGAAGTAATATCCTCAACAACTAATGGATGAAAGTCAAATCTTTCACCTAAGGCTTCTAGTAACTTTTTATTACTTGTACCTATAACATCAATCCAATTAACTCTATCAGGTTTCAGACAGTCATCAAGAAATTTAAAATTTGTAGAGGTTTTTTCAGTATATGTACTTTTATTATAACTAACAAATTTAATTATAGTGTTCTCAAAATCAACAGAATGGTCCTTTTCAGGGATAGTATTAACTTCTTCATTATCTATGTCAGAATTTTGATTATCCAATATAACCACTTTGTATATTTTAATAAATATTAAGTATAACAGTTATTAATACTTTTATAAAGAAAAATTTGTTTTGTGAAAAATTTATCGCTATTCTTTACTGAAACAAATGTTTATTCTAATAATATTTTATAGAATGTAAGTAAGTCTATAAATTAGTAATGTAATAATAAATAATATGGATAATCAAACAAATAAAATAGATGACCAAATAACTAAAATTCCAAAATGGTTACAGATTTTCTATATAATATCAGGTTTAATAAGTCTTATTTTTGCCATAATTGTTTTAATAAATCTTAAATTTGGTTATTTAATAACTTCAATTTTATTTGGCATTGCACTTTTAACAATAGGTGTAACAAGAATTTTTGTAGGAATATTCGATAAACGTCAAGAAAAATCATTAGCTATTCTAAATCTTATTACCGGGGTTTCATTAATTCCCATTGGTTTAATAGCAATAAATAAACATGATATCACACTTAAAATAGTTTTAGTTTTTATAGCAGTGGCATTTCTTTTGCTGGGAGTTATTGGTGTTGTAAAAGGGTTTCAAGAGAGATCAAAAGAGTCGATCATCCGATTGTTGTTGATAATTTATGGTTTTCTTTTGATTACAGTAGCCATAATGGATTTAGCTGTTGATGAAATAGCCCAGACTCTAATAGTAGTTATCCTAGCAAGCGGATTTATACTACTTGGTATTCGAAGACTAGTTGATGGTATATATAATGTTAAAAAAATAGTAAAAACAAGTCAGATAATATCACAAGAAAAAGATAATAAATGATTTTAATAAAAGAAAAAAATTGAAGTTGAAAAATAACAATTGAATTTATTATTTTCAACTAGGAATGATATCTCGAGTAAATACAATTAGTATCTACTTGGCTTGCGCTTTTGATAGCAATCTTGACAGTAAACTGGTCGTTCGCCATCTGGTTTGAAGGGGACTTCAGTTTCTTTACCACAATCTGAACAAGTGACCTTGTGCATTTCTCGTGGTGGTCTGTTGCTAGTGTTTCTGGATGATCTATAACCCAATTTTCTTACACCGTTGTTATTTATTATACATAATAAACAGAAAATAGTTAAGATTAATTTTCTAAAGATAGAACTAAAAGTTCATCGCCAAAAATTATATCATTCCTATCTCAATATTTGTTAAATGTATACGAAGGAAAATTAACATTTAAGTTTTTAAAGCTATCTTTAAAGTTATTTTTACGAGAATTTTTAACAGATTAGAATTGCCTAGTAATAAAGGATAGATTAAATGGGATAATTTGTTAAAAAAATCGAAAAAAAGGAAAAAAGAATCTTTAAACCATTTGTTTTTGATATTTTACAATAATATCACCATAAACCTGATGAATGAATCGTTTATCAAATTCATATTCCTCATTCAATATCTGGTTTCTTTCTTCTTGAGTGAAATAATTCATCACAGGTTTAAAGAAATGCTTATCTTCTTTTTCAATATGTTTTGGATAAAAATCAACTAATTCTTGCATGATTTTAATGATTTCATTTAATGCAAGCAAATTACCATTAATGTATGATTCCTTAGTAGCAACTAGACTTCCGGTTAATTTTCGACCTTTTTTATGTTCTTCAATAAGCTCATTCATTGTTTTCTTATGTTCAGTAGATAGCTTCTTTTTAGCTAATTCACGAAAGAGTATCGCTTCTTCTTTCCCATGATGACATCTATCTGCGTAGGTTCGTATAAAATCAACAGCAACATCGATAAAATGTAAATCAATAGTTTGTTTTTCCTTAATTTTGAGGATAACGGTTTTCATTAAAGCAATCATTTTTTCAATCAATCTATGCTCAATCATTAAAGGAGCAATTGGCATAACCATTTTTCTCATCTTCTAATTATTTCTTAAACAATTGATATCGTATAGAAATAATTTCAAATTAATCAATGGTATCATCATTTTTTAAGTCTTGTACTAATAAATTAAGATTAATAAATAGATATTAGCGATCATTTTACTTCAAAACTTCGATGCGAAACAGAACCATGTTGGAATCCTTCGAAAATATAATTGATTTGTTCAGAGTTTTGTTTCATACCTAAAATATAAAGTAAAGGTATATAATGATCCATAGTTTGAAATCCTCTTTTGTTTAATGACATCTTATCGAAATTATATATGCTATCTAGGTTATGAGTATCGATAGATTCTTTTTGGATTGCGTCTAATTGTTTAGCCCAATCAAAAGGTTCCACAGACATATTGAAGTCAATTTCCCGGAAAGTATGAATAAGATTTCCACTAGCGATGAAAAGAATGCCTTCTTCTCTTAGAAAGCCTAGTTTTTGACCTAAGTCATAATGATATTTGAGAGGTTTTCGATAATCTAAACTCAATTCGAGAATAGGTATTTTTCCTGAAGGAAGAATATTTTCAAGGACAATTGTTGCAGCGTGATCAATGCCCCAATCGCTTGTTGGGATAATTATTTTAGGAAAATGGTCAGCAATCCATTTAGCTATTTCAAATGAACCTTTCGCAGGATAAAAATATTCGTAGAATTTTTTCGGGAACCCATAATAATCATAAATCATTTTAGGCTCATTATCAGCAGTTATATATGTTCCTTGAGTTAGCCAATGGGCAGAAATTATTACTATAGCTTTGGGATTAAAGTTTTGAAAGAGTTTTTTACCACAATTCCTTAAAGCATTAGTAAATGGATTTGATTCAAATAAATTAATTGGTGATCCATGACCAATAAAAAGTGCAGGTAAGATGGTCATAACGACACACTCATAATATATTAGAACCTACTCATTCAAATAAATAGCTACTCCACCTGCTTCTAAATGCATTTTATCATGTTGATACATATCTAAAATCCTTTTTGTTAAAAAACATTCTTTTGTAGCTTCAATTTCTGGGATATTAATTAAGTTTTCAAAAAGAATGATCAATTTTCCACGAGATTCTTGAAATCTTGTTTTGATTTCTTCAAAATCTAATTCATAATGTTTTTCTATATTATAATCATTCCAGGAAGAATAGGTCATGTTCAATGTTTCATACTCAAAAAGAAATTTCTTCAATTTATTTGCTAGCTTAGATGTGCATAAGCGAATGTATTCCATATCCCAGGTCCAAAGATGCAGAAGAAGATCTCTTTTATTCCATCCATTATCTAAGGAAAATGAATCGGGTAATTTTAGCAAAACATCGGTTAATTTCTTAATAATAGTAATTTTATCTTGTAACGAGAGCTCCTCTGACAATCTAATCTTCTCCGAATGCTTTGCTAAATAAGCAGAAAATAAATTATTTTTGTGTTAACTACTCTATTGAATTAGCCATATTAGTTTTGCTTAAGAAAATGTTTGAATTTACTTAACATTTCTCTATTGAACCAATTATTGAAGCATTATTTGTATTATTAAACAAAATCATAGCCAATTTCTTCAGCTGTTAGATCAATAACATCTTTGAAATCCTTTTGACGTTTGCGAAGTATTGGTTTTAAAAAAGCACATCGTGTTTTCATTCTTAGATATTTTATTTTCGAAAATGGTTTAATGCAGATAAGACTAGATGACATAATTTTATCAGCTTGATTACCATTAGGTTTTAGTTCTTGATTAATAACACCATCATATTTTATTTCTTTCAGAAAAGTAAAAAATTCTTCATAAGGCATTTCACCCAGACCTAATGGTAGGTGCAAATCCTCTGTTTTGGTGCAGTCTGATATATGGATATAAGCAATATCCTTCACTAATTCTTCTGGAATATTTAACCAATTTTCCCAATCATTGACATATCTATGTGAAATGTCAAGTGCATGACCGGCAAGTCTCTTACCTAAGTAATCTTTTGCTTTAAGATAGAAATCCAAAAAATGTTCATCCGTTTGGCCTGGAACATTCTCTAAGACAATAGGAACATCGATTTGTTCTAATCGACTAAACATCAATTCATATGAACAATTTGGATCCTCTGGAGCATGTGCCAAAGAAAAAAGCATATTCAAATCCTTTCTTTTATTATTAATGAAAGAAATAACTTCATCTATCTGGATTCCATATTTTTCATATTGAGATGAGAAATCATAGCTATCACGATTATAAATTGGCAAATGAAAGGTTGTAGTTGCGTTTCCAAGACTTTTTAGGACATTGTCAACTTTTGGGATAACTCTCCAATTAAACTCAAAATGTTCAAGTAGAATTTTTCGAAGCAGATAAATAATTAAATCTAATGTTAAACCTTTGATAGGTTCTAAACCAAAACCAATTTTCAAGCAATCACCAGCTATAAATGAGTCCTTTAATTGTGGAATGAAAGCTATCTGATTTTACTAAATAATTTTTCTAAATGTTTGGTGAAAACTAACTAATTTAATAAAAAATTATTTATTGAAGAATAAATCTTAGTATTTAGAGTGAAGAGTGTTGATTGATGGCTATACAAGATTCAGCTTTTTTACAATTCATTTGGGAATGGCTTAAAGCAAATTATGTTCAATTGATTATTGCCCTAGTGGTAATCGTTATTGCTATTGTCATAAGGATTTTCTCTGTAAGATACATTAAACGATTAGAGAGAAAGAACAAACTAACGGAAAATTATTCTAAAGTTTTAATTCGAATTATTAGAGTGATATTTTCATTTGTATTAATATTTAGCATTCTAATAGCATTCAATGTAACAGTTGGTGCAATAACAGGTGCTGTCGCATTACTTGGTGGAACTATTGTTGGTTTTGCAGCAATAAATACCATAGGAAACGCTTTAGCAGGTTTGATTATTATGATTAGTAAACCAATTCATATTGGCGACAGAATTCTATACAATGGGAATTTTGCTGATGTACTCTCAATTGAATTAATATTTACCAAATTAAAGACATTAGATAAAGCAACAGTTCTCATACCAAATCAAGAATTGCTAAAACAAGAAATCTATAATTATGGTAAAAATGAGCTTATAAGAAGACAATGTATTGTCACAGTAGGTTTTGAGATTGAAAGTGAACTAGTAGAAAGCATCCTTTATAAAGCATTAAAAGGAGTAAATGGAGTGCTTGAGGATCCTCCTGCAAAAGTAAGATTAACAAATTTTCAGAATTTTGCGGTTGAATACAAGCTTTTCTATTCCATCAGAGAAATTCAAAAAGTAATAGAAATTGACTCTAACGTTAAGTTAAATGTATTAAAAATAGCTAAAAAATATAACATTGATTTAAGAACACCAAACTTGAGTATAATATTACCAAACAATAATGAAAACAAATAAGATTGTTGTCCAGTTAATTAAAAATTGATTGGAAAAGTCAATTTTATTGAAAAGCACTCAAAGTAACAAATATCTCAAGAATATGGAGTTAGTAAAAATATTCTGATAAATATGAAAGAATAGATAAAATTACCAAATATATCAATCATGCCACTCATTTTCACCCTTATTAAATTCTTCATTAATGAAGGATTGTAGAGCTTCAATATCCATATGATATTCTTTAGGAATAGGAGTACCATTAATAAAAACCATAGGAATTACTATACGTTTATCTAACGTTTGCCTATAACCTTTAGTAGTAGGAACAGAAATAGCGCTACCAGCATAGTAAATGTTTAATTGTAATTGAGGGTTATTTCTAACAAAACCTTCGAAAGTATTTTTCAAAAATAAACATTTCTTTGTAGGTGGTCCAGCTAATAATAATTCTAAACGCATTTTTTTAGTACTCATTTTGATACTTCCTTTGAAATTTATTAAATAGTTCAATCAAACATTCCTTATAATTTGTTGACAAATCACTTTGATTTATTATTCTATAAGTTTCATCTATTGATTTATTGATTACCTTTGATAGAAGATTTTTAAGACTTGTATCTTCAGGGATTAGGTAATCACCACTTAAATTAATGGTTCTTATTTTATCTTCATCAAAAGTTAAAGTAAGGTCCATTATACCAATTTTTGTTTTAGAGATGATCTTAAATTCAGATTTGGGTATCTTGGGAAATGTCCACTCTTTTCTTGAATATTTCGTTTTATAAAGTGCTTCAATTAGTTTATTTTCTTCTTTTGTAAAACTTTGATTTATTTTACTAAATGTAAGATTTAGATTTTTAGCCATTTTATTTAATAAAATATTTATAATATCATCCAATTCAATATCTCTGTTTAGAGCTTCTGTGAAATTGATAACGCGATCCCTTATATTGGTAAATCCTTTATCTGAAAATTTAAGCTTTGAAGGTCGAAGTGTTTTGGTCATCTGTTCAATATTTGTTTTTACTAGAAAGGTGCCACTATGCACTAAAGCATTATATAATTGCAATTGGGCAGAACCATATACTTTGCGACCACCAATTGTTACATCATTTCGTCCTGATAATTCAGCTTTAACACCAAACTCCTGGCATGTATCTATTATAACTTTACCAATTAATTGATACAATAAAGATGGATCATCAATGTTAAGATGTTGAAATAATTCATCTATTTTAAAGAAAAATGAAAAACAGAAACTTCCTTCATCTTGATAAACCGCCCCACCGGGATTTGGTCTTCTAACAATAGGGATATTCATCTTTTCACAATATTCAACATCGACATCTTCTTCAACTAATTGATTAACGCCTATCCAAACTGAAGAATTATATTTCCTAATTCTTAGGGTCATTGGACTTTTATCCTCATCAACCAATCGCAAAATACTTTCTTCAACAGCAAAATGTTTGTATGAATCGCGGATATTATCCTTTAATAATCTTACAACCAAAGAATTAGATTGCATAATAACTGCATAACTCCTTTTTACAGCCATCCATATCTTTGAATTCACACTTGAAATTAGGAATACTATATGAAATAATTCCTTTTGAATTCAGCAATTTTAACACACTTTCAATTGCTGAATAAACACTCTGTTTACAACAACGTGGTCCTGGTTTTTCAGCTAAATCAATTAAAGCCAATCCTGTTGCTTTTAGAACTAATGAACGTTCTTTATCTGATCTATAAGTGGCTCGAGTAATAATAGACGTAGCTACTCCAGCACCAACACTTGCACCACAATCACCCCGAGAACCACAAGTACCATACGGAATTTCTAGTGTTCTTTTCAATGCAGTTTTAATGCGATTTTTTGGCACTGATATAACACTAGCATTATTTAATGCTGTAAGAACTGCTGGTGCTACAATTAAATGATGTTCTGCACCATGATTGCGGAAAGTTGGATGATGCATTATTAAATTAGCAATAACAAAAGGATTTGTAGAAAGATTAGAATTAGTCACTCTTAATATAATTTCAGCAGGCTCAGCAACCCGACATACTTCACATTGAAAATGATTGTTCGAGCAAACCCAATCAGCTTCTTCTTCTTTGTTGCAAAAGCTACAAGGGAGTTTTGCAGATTGCTCTTTTAATTCACCTTTACAAATTGAACAATAGTATTTCATATCGATCTTTGTAGCTCCATTATTATAATGCTTCTAAGATTATTTTCTGAAATAGATCATTTAGCAAATTTTGATCAAGTAAATCTATGATTTCTTTGATTTTAATATTAGATAATTTATACAATTTTTTAGTGCCATCACGTCGATCAATAACCATGCCACTTTCCCTTAATATCCGAAGATGTCTTGAAATTAATGGTTGAATTAGGTTCAATTGCTCTACTATTTCACAAACACATTTTTCACCATCTGCAAGGAAATCTATAATTTGAAGCCTAATAGGATCTGCTAATGCTTTGAAGAACTTAGCTTTTAGTGATTTTTTATTTTCTAGATTAAGACTCATAGATAAAAGATTAAATATAACAATATTTAAATATTATTATCTTTTCATAACAATATACAAAAATTGTTATGTTATGAGTGCTTTCCCAATGACTGAAGATAAAAAAATTGGATTTATTATGTGTGTTTGTACGGGTAAATGCCCGGGATTTGAAAAAATGGACATCTGGGATTTTGTTAATAGAGTGAGAATAGAGCTACCTGTTGAATACGCTTTTATCCATCCTCAATTATGTGAGGAAGATGGAGATCGATTTTTTAATGATTATCTAAGGGAAGGTCGAAAATATATGATAGCTGGTTGTGCTCCAACTATGCAGTATAAATTATTTAGAGATGCTTTTAAGGAAAGGGGATTAGATGTTAAGAAGGATTTGATTCCATTAGATGTAAGGGATATGACAACAGAAGAAGCTTTTCAAGCAGTAGAGAAGATCCTAACTGAATTAGGTGTTGAATGAATAATGACTAAAGAATATGATTCCAATACTGCTACTTTCATGGGAGTACAAAGAAAGGAAATCCCGTGGTGGCCTACGATTGACTATGAAAAATGTAATTTTTGCATGGAATGCGATAAGTTTTGCCCCCACAAGGTTTTTGAGAAACATGAAAATCAAGAAAAGAAGCTAGTGATAGTTAATCCGTATAATTGTGTGGTTTTTTGTAGAGCATGCTCAAAAATATGCGAACCAGATGCACTAAACTTCCCTGATAAGAAGGAAATAACAGCTCTAATAAAGAACAAACGAAATGAAAATGAGTGAATGTGATGACTAAAATTGCGGTGTTACCCTGTTGTGGTATTAATAAAACACTAGGTTTGATAACGATTGAAATTGGTTTAAAACTAAAGGAATTAGATCACTCTATTGAATTAATTTCACCTGCAACATTAAGTGTAGATCAACAACGGTACAAAGAAATGATACAAGAATCACAAGTTATTGTTATTGATGGATGTGCAACTCGTTGTGCAACAAAATTATTAGAAAAAGAACAATACTCCAAAGTAAAACGAATTTTTATTCCAGAGGAAAGTAAAAAATATGAAATTTCACTTGGAAAGGCTCTGATAATAACTGATGAAGGAAAGAAATTAGCTGAAAGAATAGCTAAACAAATTTTAGAAGAAATAAAAAATGAAACTAAACAAGTAAAAGAACCAATAATCGAACGTGATTTTGGTAAAATAGACTATTATGAAGTATCATATGATAAATACTATTTTAGGGTACCAAAAGAAGGGTACTATTTTACAGAAAATGATTGTTGGGTAAAACCTGAAGGTGAAAAAGCTCTTTTAGGAATAACTGATTATCTTCAAAATAAATCAAGTGATATTTTATTCGTTGAACTACCTAAAATAGGTGCACAAGTGGAACAATTTGATGAAATAGTTAATTTCGAATCAGTAAAAGCGCTTCTTTCATTATTAGCACCAGTATCAGGTGAAGTTACTGCTGTTAATGGTAAATTGGAGCAAGAACCTAATTTGTTAAATGATGATCCATACGAACAAGGTTGGGCGATTGAACTAGTATTAGCAGATTTTACTGAAGAAAAAGAACTTTTAATGGATGGAAAAAATTATTTTGCGTATATGAAAAAGAAAATAGAAGAAGAACATTAAATGGTGGAATAATTATGAGCAAAAAAGTGTATATTATACCTTGTAGTGGTATGGGGAAAGTCTATGGTAGCATTTGTCGACAAGCAGCCTATAGAGTAGTAAATGACTTGAAACCAGGGAAAACAGCAATTGAATGCTTGCCATTAATTGTTAAAGGAAAAAAGGAAGTAGTAGATGAACTAAAGAAAAGTAAGGTTATAACATTAGATGGCTGTACAGCTATGTGTGCTTATTATGACGTATCAAAAGTTATTGAAGAACCAGACGCACACTTCTTATCAACTTCGATTGTAATGGAAAATCGAGATTTAAAACCCGAAGCAGATATTTATCCTTTAGGTGAAAATGCTAATGCGTTAATGGAAATTTTTGCTAAACAAGTAGCAGAAAAAGTTGGTGAATTGTTAGATGAACAGCAGTAAATTAATCTTAACTACCAAACCAAAAATTGGGATAATCGCTTGTAGTGGTGAAAATTTACTAGAAGGAACAATAACTCGAGTTGCTACAAGAATTGTAGTGGAAAAACTAAGACCACATATAACTACTATCCTTTGTCAACCACTCTTTATGGCAGGAGATATAAAAAATAAAGGTGGGGGAAAAGAAAGGGAATTTGCCAAACTCCATAAAACAATTACTGTCGAAGGGTGTGAAGAATCTTGTGCTAAATATGCTGTAGAAAGATATAGTGCACCAGCAGCAGCAACAATTTATGTGAAAGAAATAATGAAAAAACATCCAAATTTAAAACCTAAAATGAAAGAAGAGCTAAATGAAGATGGATTAAAATTAGCAGAAATATTGGCTCAAGAAATAGCTGAAAAAATTGACGAATTATATAATGCTCAATGAAATAAAACATGATCCTTAGGAAAAAGCACTTTTATCTGAATTCTAATCTTATTAGCTATTTCTTATCATTAGTGGAATAATAATCGTTCAATTGATTTTACAAAATTGTGATAATAATCAACCTAATTTTAAAAAAAATCTTGGTAAAATAAAAAGTGATTTTAGGGGAGAAATTTATTGACGCAAATTGATTTGAATTCCTCAGCTAAAATATCCATTAGAATAATATCATATTTTTTTCCACCAATAATTTTAGCTTGCCTTCTATGACCAATTTCTTTAAATCCTACCTTTTTATAGCAATTAATAGCTCCTTCATTATATGAAAATACTCCAAGCATGATATTATTCAAATTGAGTAAATTAAAACCATAATCTAACAATAATCTTGAAGAGTCTTGACCATAGCCCTTATTCCAATAAGATTTCTCACCAATAACGATACCAAGCATTGCACTTCTATTTATTTTATCAAAATCAAACAACATGCATCGACCAATTAGTTCATCAGATTTTAAATCAACAATACTGAAAATATGATTATTATGTTGCAAAATATCATTAATGGTATTACGTTCATTACTGACACTGGTAGGTGTAAAGGCTTCGTCTCCCAAAGGGATGGTTACTTCTAGATCAGTAAACCAATTTGCCCATTGTTCTGCATCCTGTTCACTGATAGGTGATAAATAACACTTTTCTCCTACTAATTTTTTATAATGTCTCATTTTGCTCAATTTATTTACTGACCTATTTTATATAAGAGTAGTTCTAACTCTATTTAATTAGAAGCTTTGAATTTGATAAAGAGTTGTAAAAAGCTAAATTTTAATTAAACCTAGGAAAAATATAAAATAATCTATCACAAATGGTAGAGTGATTTTAAACATGATAAAAGAAGATTGTCCATGTCCAAAGAATAATTGTGAAAGACATGGTTTATGTGATGAGTGTAAAAAGAATCACTATAGCAAAGGAAAGTTACCTTTCTGTGAAAGGAGCTAGAATGAATTGTTTTTATAAAAAAAGAGCTAGAATGAAATATAACAAAAAAAAGAAAGTTATACTTCATTAGGAATGAATCTTAGATATTAGTAAACTAATATCTACTTGGTTTGTGTTTTCTATAACAGTCTTGACAGTAAACTGGTCTGGTGCCATCTGGTTTGAATGGTACTTCAGTTTGTTGACCGCAATCTGCACAAGTTACTGAGTGCATTTCTCGTTGTGGTCTACTGTAGCCGCTACTATATCTACTCATTTTATTTTTTCACCGAATGTTTTTATTATACATAATTAATTGAAAAGAAATTTTACAAGAAAATTTTGAGAATTTAAACTTACTAGTTTATTACCAAAAAAGACTTCATTCCTATATCAATGTCTGTTAAATGTATACAAGCGTTAACAGTGGGTCATGCTTTATAAACATATGCTTCAAATGACTTAGGGAAAATATTCTATCTCTGGCTCGAAATAAAAAGCAAAAAAATTAATTTATAATTTAATAAATTTATGCAGTTTATTCGTAAATTAAACGATAAAAATCACCTAGAAAAGTATTTAAGAATTGCAAATAACCTAAAAATGATATTTTTAAAGGAGGGTTATTCTTGGTGAGAATAAATATTGGTTATAATCCAACCTTAACAAATCAAAAAGCTATGGATATTTTAAGCAAAAACCTAACTTATGAAATAAATACTACAAAGGTTAATAGTAAATGGTTCTTAGTTATTAAGAATAATCTTGTTAGTGCAGCAGTACAAGTAAAGCAACGTAAAAACGATACTCAGATAGTTGTTAGAGGCTATATACATGAATTTTACATGAGACTTCTCTTAATCATATTTATTATGTTGCCATACTATATTGTTTCACTTGGACCTGCAGAATCATTCGCAAAGTCAATTGCGAAGTTCATTGAATCCAGCCCGGATTTCAGAGCAACAACATAAAAATGATCTCTTAGAACCAGTTAAATTCCTTAAGGTTAAATACACAATAAAGAGAGAAATAAATTTGTTTGCCAATTTTCTTGTGTTTTAACCATTCTTCTTTTTTTATAGTTCATTGAATAATTTGTTATTATAATAGCTTAGGGTTTAATTTACCACTAAAAATCATTGAAAAAAAGCATGCTTGAAGACCTTATAGGTATAAAACCAAAGTTATATGAGTTTTTAATACCTTATGAAAAAGTGGGAAAAGTATGATTGACATCAAATTAAAAGAAAATTCTTCTATAGATATGGATGAATTGCTGAAATTAATTATTTCTCAAAAAAGCAATGAGCTAGGAAGAGAGTTGAGTGCCGATGAGAGCACTAAAATTACAATACAACTTGAACAGATATTAAATTCTTTTGTAAGAAAAAGTTTTCTTGCCTATGAAAAAGGCGAACTAGTTGGTTGGTTGGGAGTAAATCAAGTATATCCTCCAACACTTCTTCTCTATACCTATCATCCAATTATCAATCCAGATTCGAACAGAAAACATGTTGCCCAAGCATTGATCCAGAAATGTATCGATTATGCAATTGAGAAGAATATAGGAAACATTCGAATTTTCAATGATGTAACTATAAAAACTGAGAATAGATTTCTTGAATTAGAACAATACTATCTTAATGCTGGAATGAAAAAAACACATATTGTTCTTTGTATGGAGAATAAATTATCAACTAATGTTATTAAAAACACTGTAATTGATAGTGAGTATCATATTGAACCTTGGTTGGATCAATCTGATGAGGACCTTAAGGAATGTTATGAAAGAATTTTTGCTAAATCCAATGATAATTTTACTAACAGTTTAGATAAAGAAGAACGTAATTATTGGAATACTATTTCAAGGGGTAATGCTAATCAAGCTTCTATTGTAATTAAGAAAGACAATGAACTTGTAGCTTTAATATTAGCTGTAGATTATGGCGATTTTATGGAGCTAGGCCCAATAGGAGTAGTACCTGAGCATCGTGGTAAGAAACTTGGAAAAGTTGTTATGGAAGAATGTCTTTCAAGTCTATTCAAACAAGGGAAAGTAAATTGTTATCTTGAAGTAGATGCAACAAATACTCCAGCTATTAACCTTTACAAATCCTACGGATTTTTTGAGGTATCCAAAAAACATGGTTTTTTATGGAGAAGCATGGGAAAAAGCTGGGTATAAAGTAGATGAAGAAGATAAATGAATAAAAAAAAGTTAACCCATTTTCATCATTAACATTCGTTTTTATAATGGTTCAACTTTTTAATAATTATAGTTTGCATTGGTTTGTTTTTTATGACTGAAAAAAAAGTAGTAATTATTGGAGCTGGAATTGCTGGTTTATCTACTGGTTGTTATTTACAGATGAATGGTTATAAAAGTGAAATCTTCGAATTGCATGATAGTTCAGGAGGACTTTGTACTAGCTGGGAGAGAAAAGGTTATACTTTTGATGGGTGCATACATTGGCTTGTTGGTTCAGGACCTTCTATGTTGCTCTTTGATATGTGGACTGAATTGGGGGGTATAAATAAAGAGACTGAAATTATTAATTCAAAAATTTTTACGAGGATAGAAGGAAGAGATGGACAGCATTTCTCGGTTTTTACAGATGTAAATGAATTAGAAAATGAGATGATACGCTTATCTCCTAAAGATGAAATAATTATCAAAGAATTCACAGAAGCAATACGATTTTTCGTGACATTTCAATGTTCAAGAGATAATCCACCACCACCAGAAGTTCAAAGAACTTTTGGGGAAAAAATACCAGCTTTCATTAAAAAATGGACTGCACTAACAACAAATGATTTTGTTGAAAAGCTTACAGATTCACTTCTTAAACAATTCTTCCTAAGAATATTTGGTGATTTTGTTGGTAATACCTCTTCAATTTTTATGTTAATAGCCACGTTGGGTTATTTACATGCAAAAACAGCTGGTTATCCAATAGGGGGATCACGACCTTTCGCAAAACGAATTGAACAAAGATTTCTAGATTTAGGGGGGAAAATTCAATTTAATGCTCGAGTCAAGGAAATACTAGTAGAAAATGATAAGGTAATTGGCATTCAACTAATTAATGGTGATAAAATACCAGCAGATATAGTTATTTCCGCTGCAGATGGCAATGATACCATTTACAACCTGCTAAAAGGAAAATATGTTGATGAAGAAATCAACGGTTATTATAAGAATCTGAGACCTTTCCCATCAATTTGTCAAGTATCTTTAGGAGTTGCAGACGAATTTATCGATATTCCACACTCAATTCAATTTCTTTTAGAAGAGCCAATACAAGTTGATCCAAAAACAGAACTGAAAGATATGAGTATTAGGATCTTTAATTTTGACCCAACATTAGCTCCGAAAGGCAAAACAGCATTGGTATCTTTCTTTGCTTCTGAAGATTACGAATATTGGACAAATATGCGTGAGAATAATCGTAAAATGTACATTGAAGCAAAAGACCGATTAGCAAATGAGATAATTAGACAATTAGAAAATCGTTTTCCAAATATAACATCTAAAGTAGAAGTTGTTGATGTTTCTACACCGGCTACCTTTATACGGTATACAAATAATTGGAAAGGCAGCTATGAAGGTTGGTTACCAAGCTTGGAACTCGCGGGTAAAAGCTTGACAGAAACACTCCCCGGATTAGCTAATTTCTTTATGGTTGGTCATTGGACTCAACCAGGTGGAGGACTTCCACCTGCAGCAATGTCTGCAAAAAAAATCGTTGGTATTATTTGTAAAAAAGATGGAAAGGAATTTACTACTCTCAAAAGCACAAATTAAAGAGTTTTCCATTTTTTACTTTTTTACATTATTTTAATTTTTAAACAAAGATTTAGATTTTTCCTCCTTTAATTAAATCAAGAGTATATAATAAAATTGCATTTTCATCGTAATTATAATTTGAAAACAATTCATAAGTTAATTTAAAATCAGGTTCCAGTGTCAAATGAGTCATTGGTTTCTCTGGAAAAGCAATAAAGAATCGAGTGGCAATTTTCCCCTTGATCTTTGATTCCTTTAATTCAAATATCCTAATATTTCCAAAACTATTACCTGATTGCCCTGATGCGACTCCAACAATTTTTGCTCCTATGTGTTTTAAATTTAACATTAAGTCAAATCCAGAACTATGAGTCACATCTGTACTTAAAACAATAATCTTCTTGGATTTATAATAAGCTTCATGTTCTCTTTTTTCGAATTCTTTGTAAAATGATGGCATTTGTTTCATGCTTTCTCTATAGGCTTCAATTTGCATGGAGCTATCTTTGTATATTGAAAAGGTTTTATCATTTCCAAAATAGTAATCGGTAATTTCTAAAGGAACTTGTTTATAATAGTAAATATTTTCAAGATCCAAACCTTTTGTTGATGAATCATTTAACAAGTTTGAGAATTTAAGCACATCAGATCTAGATTTTATAAGTTCTACACTTTTCTCAAATCCTAAAATGAAATACAAGAAAAATAAGATGATATAATCTTGTCCTCCTTGACATTTACGAACATCGACTATGAGATATTCAGATTGATTTTTCTTAAGATTTTGAAACAAAGAAGTAAACAATTCTGTTGCTGAAGGTAATCCCTTAACGATATCAGATAGTTCTTTGGGAACATCTCCAGAATTATACTTCTGATAAATCTCCTTAAGTACCTCATTAAAATCAGTAACACCTATTTCTTGAAAAAGCTCATGTGCTTCTCGATATGAAATCATATTATCAATTTTTAAATAAGCGATGTTTTCTTCTTTGTCTATGAAGCTGTAAGCAAAGGACCTATCCTTAATAGCCAAATTTAATTTACTTTCACCAGTAAGAAGTGGGTATGTTCTATCATCATTAGGATTGAAAGTTTGCTTTATTATTTCACCGTTTGAAAGAGCTAACAAAACACTAATCTGATCAGTATCAATCCATTCTGGTGTCAGTTTTTGTAAATCGTTTCTGAAATACAGCATACCAAATCGTCCCAGATTTCCGAGTAAATTACTCATATTATCAAATCCTCTTAAATCCTTAATACGCTGAATTAGAGTTTCATAAGGAATATCTTCAACAGAAATTAGTTTTGCACCCAATAACGAATAATGTTCTTCCTTTGTAACAGCGCCTACAACAAGAAAATTTTCAATTGGGATAAAATAGAGTGGTATTCCACCGGGATGGTCCTTATCTTGTAATTCTTTATCATAAAATAATCCAGTATGGGCATCTTCTAATTTAGCTATGAATGGACTAATATGATAGAAGAATTCCTCTTGTGTCATACCTTCGTCAGGAATGCTCAGAATCATTTCTTGTAACCTACGATGATAAGCAATTTTACCTCCACCATTAATATAGGGGTCAGGATGAGTTTCTTCTAAGATATTAGTTAATTGTCTTATATCTTGTATCAATTCTTTTCTGAGTATTTTATTTTTCATAATTTTCACTTACTTTTTTATTTGTTTCTTTATTTAAAAGACAAATTCACAATTTGAAGTCTCAATTTGTGGTCACATTTAGTGACTAAGAAAGAAACAACAGAATCATTTTTTGTTATTAGATTGCTTTAGATTTAGTAAACTGGTAACTTTTATTATTTCGTAAATTCTCAAACAACAATATTAAAGTCAAAGTGGCAAAATTTACCAGATTTGTACTGATGATTATTTTATAACACAATTTATTTCAATCCATCAATAGAATTTTATTTAAAAAATTAAAATGAATGTAGGGACATCAAAAATGCCTATCAAGGAACTATTAAAACTCAACAATACTCTCATTGAAGAAAAGAGCCAATGGGAAATAAAACGTAAAGATATTCTATCTCGATTATATCAAACCATTGGAACTCCTCCCTTTCCCAGAAAAACACATAATTTAGAGATTATTGAAAGTGAGGAATTACCTCTTTATACAAAAATAAAAGTTTCTTACATTGTTGGAGAAGATGATTATATTACTGCTTTCTTACTCAAACCGAAAGCTTTAGGTCAACGAGCTCCTGTTATTATTGCAATGCACCAAACGGTTAAGTCAGGTAAAAATGAGGTTGTTGGCTTAGATGGCAATCTTGATTTTGCTTATGGACATGAATTAGCTCTTAGAGGATATGTTGTTCTTGCTCCAGATTATCTCTGTGCAGGTGAAAGAGTACCAACTGGTTTAACAAGTTTTGATTCTACTGAATTTTATCAAAAGTATCCTAATTGGTCAATAGTAGGAAAAAATGTTGAAGATTCAATGGCAGCAGTTGATGTTGTTTGTGAATTAGATTATATTGATAAAGATAGAATAGGGGTAATTGGACATTCTCATGGTGGGCATAATGCAATTTTTGGTATGGCTGTAGATGAACGTATAAAGGTAGGGGTAAGCAATTGCGGTATGTCGGTATTTTCAGAAGAAGAAGAACGGTTAGAATAGTCTTTGGAGGAGGGATACATCTACATACCTGCATTAAGAAAGTATTTTCTAGAAGAAAAGATAACTCCATTTGACATACATGAAGTAGCTTCTCTGATAGCACCAAGACCATGGCTAAATATCTCAGCATATGATGATGTTGCCTATGGTAACCAAGAATTTTTAGCTGAAGTAGGAACTAAACTTTATCAAGTATATAAGCTCTTAAAGGCACCTAACGCTTTTTCCTATTATATGCATGGTAACAATCATTCATTCCCCAAATATGCTAGAGAGCTTGCTTATTGTTGGTTAGATCAATATTTAAAAAAAAATTAAGAATATCAATATAATCTCCCAATCAAAATTTTCTACATTATTTCTTGTATTTGAGTTGCTGAATTGAAACTCTCAAGCTAATAATTAAGCAAATTGAGCAATCCTTTATCTTTTTACTCATTGGAAGTCAAGTAATAAGTTTATATATAGCTTGTGGATTGCCAAAAAAATTCTTTTGATATAAATTATTCATTCCAAAGAAAACTTATAAGATTACCAGAGTATGTTTTTTTGATTTATTGAGGAGAATAATCTAAAATGAAAAAACCTTTTGTTGGTCTATTAGTTATTTTTATGATTACTGGTATGAGTTTATCAGTTGTAAAAAGTATGAACACTCATTATGACATTCCCATTCCCTCAGCAATAGGTGTAACTCTGGGGTGGCAGTATAAATTGGATGGTAATATACATATGACTTCTGCTTCTGTAGCTGATTTAGATTGGGATGGGCATTTGGAAGTGTTAATAGGCTCTCGAGGCGGTTATCTGTATTGCCTGAATTACACAGGAGGTCTAGAGTGGCGTTACCAGACAGGTGCTGACATAATAAGTTCTACTCCTGCAGTAGCTGACTTGGACAAGGATAGGACACAGGAGGTACTGGTGGCTGCTGATAACTATCTGTATTGTTTGAATTATACAGGTGGATTGGAATGGAAGTACTTTTCTGGATACTCAACGCACAGTCCTTGTGTAGCTGACCTAGATGGGGATGATTTCTTAGAAGTATTAGTAGGTTCAGGTTCGGATTATTTGTATTGTTTAAACCATACAGGTGGACTAGAGTGGCAGTATCTAACAGGAAATAATATTGATTCTTGTCCTGCAGTAGCAGACTTGGACGAAGATGGTACTTTAGAAGTGTTAGTAGGTTCCATGGATACCTATCTGTATTGTCTAAACCACATAGGTGGACTGGAGTGGCAGTACAAAACCGATGATGAGATTCATTCTTCTCCTGCGATAGCGGATCTTGATGGAGATGGTACTCTAGAAGTACTGGTAGGATCTTATGATATGTATCTTCATTGTGTGGACCATACCGGCATTCAGGAGTGGCGCTACTGGTTAAACGATGAAGTATTTTCTCCTTCTGTGGCTGATCTCGATGGTGATGGTACTTTGGAAGTGCTGGTAGGGGCTTACAACCTTTATTGTGTGAATCACATTGGTGGATTGGAATGGCAGTATCCATTATTCAATGCTGGTTTATCTGTTCCTGCTATAGCAGATCTTGACGGCGATAGTATGATGGAAGTGTTAATAGGATCTCGTGATGACTATCTTTATTGTGTGAACCATACTGGGAATTTTGAGTGGAACTACTTGATAGGCGACTTTGTTGATTCGTCTCCGGCTGTAGCTGATCTTAACAACGACGGAATTTTGGAAGTGTTAGTAGGTTCATGGACTGACTATATCTACTGTCTCGAGATTACTGGTGTTACTTCTTCTGGTGCAGCTCCTTGGTACAGTTTTCATGGGTCAGTTTTTAATACTGGCAGGATGGATTCTGACAGTGATTATCTTGACGATTTGACTGAAGAATATTATAATACGAATTCCAGTGATTCTGACTCTGATGATGACACTTATTCCGATGGCATGGAAGTTTTTGCAGATACTGATCCAAATGATGATCAAGACTATCCGGGATTGGATTCTGATGATGATGGGATTGCAGATTTCGATGAGATTATAATTCACGGCACTGATCCTAATGACCCTGATTCTGACGACGATGGACTGGGTGATCTGGAGGAAGTAACTAGTGGTTCAGATGGCTATATTACTGATCCTTGGGATAGCGATTCAGACGATGATGGACTAAACGACGAAGAAGAAGCAATCCAAGGTACCAATCCCAACGATGACGATTCAGACGACGATGGACTGGATGATCAGGAGGAAGTAACTAGTGGTTCAGATGGCTATATTACTGATCCCTGGAACAACGATTCCGACGAAGATGGATTAGATGATTATGAAGAAGTAAACTTAGGTACAGATGGTTACTTAACAAATCCAGTTAATAATGACACTGACAATGATGATTTAAATGATTACGAAGAATCAGTAACTGGTAACGATGGATACATTACTGATCCCACAGATTCCGATACGGATGATGACGGATTAGTTGACGGAGATGAATATGTTGAAGGAACTAACCCTACAGATTCAGACTCCGATGATGATTGGCTCACAGATGGAGAAGAGATACACACTTATTATTCGAATCCCTTAAATAAAGACAGTGATGATGATGGGTATACCGACGGGTTGGAAGTTGCTCTTGGTTTTAATCCTATAGATCCATTAGACCATCCTCCTGATACCATTACTCAAAATAATACCGTAACAACTACTGTAGAATCAGGTATAACTTTCACTTCAGTTGTATTAACATTTACACTAGGAATTGTTGCAGCAGTGATTCTCTTAAGAAGAAGAATCAAATAATAGATGATTAAAAAATGGTTATATTCATTAGATATAAAATCAAAAGCACACATACAGAAATAATCAATTCAAAGATTTTTACCAGGATAGAAGGAAAAAATGGTGAATGCTTTTCTGTTTATACAAGATGGAAAGGAATTTACTACTACCAAAAACACTAATTAAAATAATCCTTCTTTCATTTTATTTCTTTATTCTTTACTAAAAGATAATTTAATTATTCTTATTTTTTTAGCTCAATTTTATTAAAATATCTCCTACTTATTGTTATAGGATGATAACTGGTTGGGGATTCTATAAGTAGATATTCTATTAATCCCTACCCAAAAGTGAGGGTAAGGATTAATTAAAGAGTATTTTTTTATTTTGTTTTTTGTAGATTCTGTCTCAAAAGTATTTTTATGAGATGAGTTACTCCAACAATACTCCCTAAACTAAATAGTAGAATCCACAAAGAATTAGTTACAGTCGAAGATTCAATAGTATAACCTTGACTCCAAGTCATGGTGTTTGCATCATACAACCAAAAATCGCCAATTAAAGTAGAGTACGAACCATATCCACCGAATAATAATGCCCTGTTCAAATATAAATCGAAAACCAATGCATAACGATCTCGAGGGGGAGGACTTAGACTAGGTTCAATCTCCAACCAATCACTAGATGAGGAATTAAAAATCCAAGTATCATCAAGAGATCGACCGGGAGTCTCTTCATTATCACCACCAAACATAATGAAAGTTGTTTCAGAAGGATTGTAGACCAATCCAGTATGATATCTTCTAATGGGTTTAGGGGATGTTTCTTGTTTTGCCCAAGTTAAAGAAGAGCGATTGAAAAACCAAGTATCGGACATTAAATCAACGTATCTACCACCAAAGAACACTCCAACTTGTAGCTCTTCATCATAAACAAAAGAGTGCCCATATCGCTTTTCAGGATGAGTAGCAGGATTAATTTGATACCAAATATTTGCAGTGCAGTTATAAATCCAAGTTTCACTATCATGTGTAACAGGACCTGCACCACCAAATAACACTATTTCATTGAAAACAGGATCAAAATACATTCCATGAGCAGCCCTTACTGAAGGGGACACAGCAGGATGGAGCTCCGACCATTCATTGGTTGCAGGATCAAACTCCCATGTATCATTAATAAAATAAGAAGTTGAAAGAGATTTACCACCAAAAAGGATTACTTTCTTTGAAATGGAATTATAAACCATTCTGTGATTAGAACGAGCTTCAGGAGAAGATATATTTGACAGGGCAGTCCATGATTGAGACTGGCTGGAATAGAGCCAAGTTGTTTCCAAAGCACCTTGACTGTTATCACCACCACCACCAAAAAGAATGATTTGAGAATTCTGTGGGTCATAAACCATCACATGTCCAAATCTAGCAGAAGGAGCATCCATTGTACTTGCAACAAAAAAAGGAGATAGATTAAGTCCAATTAATCCCATAAAAACTGCTACAAAAAGAAACCTTGAATATTGATTTTTCCTTAACATTATTCATACACCCAGATTTTTAGAAAACCAAAATATTATAATTAAATTTAAGAAAAAAATTAAAAAAGATTCTCATAACACTGAGAAGTAATTCTATGAATAAAAAAGAATTGAAAATATCGCTCAATTACTAAATTAAGAAAAAAGTGATACAACAAGTATACGATTTGCAAATGGAAATAGGAAAATTTAATGGAAAATCATAACTAGTAAACATTGATATTTACTATGACACAACAAGCTTCTGATTTATTTTTTTATGAAGGAAATCAATTGGATATTGTAGGTATCACAGGTACTGGATTATATACTCCAAAGGAATTTGGAATTGAAACTAGATCAGCATCGACAGGTTGCTATAGGGGGTATATAATGCGATATGAAATAAAGGATAATCAGTTATATATGGAAGGATTCTGGGTAAAAATAGCAGAAGGTATAACACCTCCAGCAATTATGATACTACCCCTTCACAAATAACATTTGAATATAATCCAGGGGGATTACGATGTCTTGGATTTAATTATCATTATAAGGATGTATACCTAAAACTTCCTTTCACAGGGTCATTGTTATTAGGTACTAAACCCATTGAAGATGAATATGTTCATATGGGATATCCAAGTCCTACATCTTATCAAACAGTTTTGAAATTTAATTTTCAGAATGGGGATATAATAAAAGTTGAAGATATTTCTGAAAAGGTTGAAGAAGTAAGAGAACAAGGTGATACTAAAGGATATTATCCCGAATCAGATTCTCCTGAAGATATCAAAAAGTGGATTGAAAAACGATTTTCATTAGACACAGATCTTTGAGATACAAAAACATTCTAGAAACGAAACTGATGGTCCCAACCTGATTTGAATCTATGAATTATGTTAAAAAAAGATTCTAAACTATTTAAGATTCATCCAAAATTCTTCATTAGGATGCTTAATTTCATTGAAAATTCGTTTATCATAATACAAGAAATCACAAAAAGGAAAACCTTCCACCATAGTTTTTGTACGGGATAAAGCAAGGTTTGGGTTGTTGTAAGGCATTTTAGAATAATCACCATAACAATCAAGCATACATGCTAACTCCAAATCTGGAAGTTCTGAATAAACTTCTGCATACATACAGCGAAAAACTTTCACAAAACATTTGCCAGGTTCTATTTGAACAATAAAATTGTGAGTTTTTAAGCAACCATCTTTATACAGCATGTCAACAAGTTCTTTAACAGTGTTTTTTTTCGTAATAACCTTTTGATAATACAGCTCATACATCGAGTCACTGAATTTTTTCGCAAACTCCAGCACAAAATCTCTTGAAGTTAATTCAATCAAAGTAAATGCAAGATAATACAAATGGAAGAAACCTGCTCGAAGATAATCTTCATGAAACACTTCAATTTTTTGTCCAAAAATAAAATCAGCTTCATATTTTTCTGTGAAATGTAAAAATTTCAGGATACAATTCTCAATATTTGATATAATTTCTGGATGATCATTTAATGAGTCTTTATCGGAATAGTCCAGATTATATTGTTTCAGAATTTCATTTTTTACTGGTGATATTCCCAGCGAGTCAAGTGTTTTCTTATATTTAACAATTAGATCCTCGGTTAAATTGTTGTTATACATCTCAAGTAAATTCAAAAAAAGATTAAAATTCCTCACACCCTCCAGGATAAATTCATCTAATGAAATAGAAATTTTTAGATTTTTATCAAAATCCATACAGATCTTTTTTTCTAACATATGTGAAGATAATATTAATTCTTAATAAAATTAAGTGGTAGTCTTTATTTTAACTAATAAAGTGATGAAAATTTCAAAGAAAAAAAAGTATAATAATTGGTGAATCTTGCAGGATTTAAACCTATGACTCATAGCTAAAAGAAAAAAAATAAGAGGAAATTATTTTGTGATTTCGTCTGCCATTTTAGATAATTCGATTTCTGTAGTTGTTTCCATTTCCAACTCATGATCTTCAGCTAATCCCATTGTTTCTAATTGTCCTTGTTTTCTACCAAGCAAGAAACCTGCTACAAGGATAATAATTATTCCAATAAGAAGTAAATAGAGCGAATAAATTTGTGGAGAGCTATTCAAATAAATACCATAAAATAAAATTACTGGAGCAATCTGTTGGGGTATTTGGCTGATAGGATAAACTTTACTTGCATCACCATGTTTGAATGCATCTTGAACATGACCAATTCCTACTATATTGACCACTGCAACAATTAAGATGGAAACTATAAATAAAATGAGATTTAGAACTGTAAAGTTTCCATTAACAAATTCTCTAAATATGAATATGAATGGTTGCATCCAAGCATTTGCTAGCGCAAATGGAAAACCTGCTCCTAATGCTAAAAAGACTGTTTTTCCTTTTTCAAATCTTTTCCCTAATTGTCTACTTACTATCCATAGGATAAAAAACGCAATAGAATAAATTGCCAGTCGTATTACAAAGTTGGTATCTGCTAAATTAGTCATATCTTCATCAGTGATTTCCAAAGCACTTAATCCAATCAATACAATCCCTATGATCATCGAAAAAATACCAAGATATTCTACTAGTTTCAATTTTTCACCAAGTAGCTTAACTGCACCTATCGTTAGCACAATCATTCCTACTGCCATCAAACCAGGAATTAATGCACCACCAATATACAATTGGGCTAATGAAATCAATGCTCCACTAGCACCCATTATAAGAATTAATCCTACCACCCAAGAAGGACTTTTGAATAGTTTCTTGTAGAATCCTTTTTCTCTTTTTTCTTCAGGTATTTTATTAATTGCAAATTTCTGTAGAAGAATACCAGTGTTATTAGCAATTCCTCCTGCTAGTGCAAGTATTATACCAAGGATGAGATTATTAGCCAATTTTTTCTTCTCTTTAAAGTCCAAACTCACAGAGGTCATCCAAAAATAAAAGATTTATGTTCTAAAAAAATTGATTAAAAAATATGATATCAGATTAAATATCATTCTGAAACCTGTAAAGGTGGACATTTCTCAGTTCCATAGGAACAAAAAACACAACAATCACCAGATTTCGGTACTAAAATTGCTCCACAATTTGAGCATTTATATTTAAATTGGCAAAAATTAACTGGCATTGTTTCTTCTTTTTTAAATCCGCAATTTGGGCAAGTAATTGTTGATTGGAGATTTATTTTAGCCATAATTATAGAATAAAATCTGAGAATAAATAACTTGTCGTTTAAAATTTAATATTTATCAAAATTAAACTATATAATTTAATAAGAAAAGTGGTGGGCTCTACCGGATTTGAATCAGGGATATTCATAGATTATTATATTTTTAATCTGCAACATGTGAGATAAATGATTTTATTATTATATTATTAATAATAACTGTAACTTTCAATAACAAAAAATTTCATTCCAATTAGTTGATGAGGAATATATAATGAATTTAGAAAACAAGGTATGTAAATCGGCACTAGAGCTAATTGGGCATACACCAATGGTTGAATTAGCTAGGATAACAAAAGGATTGAAAGGTCGAATATTAGCGAAAATTGAATATTTCAATCCTGGTTTTTCAAAAAAAGATCGAATCGCTTTACAAACATTAGAAGAAGCTGAAAATATAGGGGTGTTAAAAACCGGACAAACTGTGATTGAACTAACAAGTGGGAATACTGGAACAGGTTATGCAATTGCTTGTTCACTTAAAGGATATCCATATATTGCTGTTATGAGCAAAGGGAACACAGTCGAACGAGCTAGAATGATGATTGCATTTGGTGCTGAAGTTCATTTGGTTGATCAAGTTCCAGATGCACCAAAAGGACAAGTATCTGGGGAATCACTTGAGCTAGTTGAAAAAGAAACACAAAAATTAACAAAAGAACGGAATGCATTCCGAGCTGATCAATTTCAATTGGATGGAAATTGGCACTCACACTACTATCACACAGCAGAAGAGATATTGAATCAAGTAAAAGAACCGATTGGAGGATTCTGCGATTTCGTAGGTACGGGTGGAAGTTATGTTGGCATTTCTAAAAAATTGAGAGAGAAATATCCAAAGATCAAGTGTTATATTGTGGAACCAGCAAGTTGTGCAGTCCTAGCTGGACGGGCAATCTCAAATCCTAATCATAAAATTCAGGGTGGTGGGTATTCTATGACTGATATACCATTTTTAAAGCACACAAAAATTGATGGTTACATACAAATAGATGACAATGAAGCTATCAAAATTGCTAGAAGATTAGCAAGTGAGGAAGGGTTATTTGCTGGATTTTCATCTGGTGCAAATGTTGCAGCAGCATTAGAATTACTTAAAGGAGAATTAAAAGGAGAAACGATTGTTGTGTTACTTAATGATTCCGGTTTAAAATATCTGAGTACTGATCTTTTTGCAGCTTTCCCATAAAAGCAGTGAAAGAAAAATGGTTGAAATATCAATTTAAACATAGTAAAAAAAAAGCTTAACCTTGATTATAACTTCTGATCATTAGCTTCAGATAGGTGTTGCTGACATATTTTCCAACCACCATCTCGTTTCTCCAGAACTCCTGTCCATCGAATGTTTTTCGATCCCCATGGCTTTCCATCGAATTCTCCTTCATCATCTACAATTGCAGAGAACCAAGCTACATCTTTACTCCTTGATAATACAATTCTCAAGTCTCTTATTTCATAGCCTTTAGCAATATTACGTGGGTCCATCCAACTGTCTAAAAATTTCTTAAATTGGTTCCAACCTATTGCAGTACTCTTGGAATCTGGAAAATAGGAGAAAAAATCATCAGTATTTGTAAAACTGTTTTCAAAAAGTGCTTTATCTTTGGTTAGAGCCCAACCAAAAGCAGCATGAAGAACTTTTCTAATCTCTTTAATACTATCTATTGAAGTAGGCAAATTAATTCACCAAGCAATCAATTACTTGAATAAAAATAAGTAGTTATGTATGTGTCTCATAAATGCCCAATTAGAAGTGTGATTAAATATAGTAAAAAAATTGTTAGGCCCTACCGGATTTGATTAGATAAATTTGACTGAAAGAATTTTTGTTTTTGAAGAATAAATAGAAAAAAAGAGTAAAATCCAAGAGTGATAAGTAATTTAAAACAAAAGAAGCAATTATATGATATCATGGTATCCTTTACTATTCCACAAGAAATTGAAAGATTCTACGAATTAACTGAAAAGAGTGATTTAGAGAAAAAAATATTGGATTGTGGTGCAGGTGGATCAGAGCCTACAATAGCAGTTTTTAGTGAACGAGGATATAAAACCCATGGGGTGGAAATTTCTGACACTCAGATAGAGAGAGCGCAAAAATATGCAGAAGAAAATAACCTTGATTTTAAAATAATTAAAGCAGATATACGAGAATTGCCTTATGAAGATGAGTCATTTAGTTTTGTATATTCTTATAACTCGATTGAGCATCTTACGAAAGCAGGTACTAAAATAGCTGTCAAAGAAATGCTTCGAGTATTAAAGAAAGGTGGTTTACTGTACATTAATTTTCAATCAACTGATTCAGCTTTCAAAAACCAGGGAAAAGACATTGGCGATAATGAAGTGCTAGATATCTCTCATGCAGGCAAACACGGATTTGAAGATACTTTTCATTCCTTTTATGATTTTGATGAAGTGGATGAACTCTTTACTGGATTAAAACTACTGCATAAAGGAAAAACAATCTTTGATTTCACTTACAATGATGAAAAATGCCAAAGTATCACAATAGATTACATAATGCAAAAGGAATAAAAGAAAAGTGGTGGGCCGTACCGGATTAGTCCCAGAGAAACTTTTTGATACTTAGCATAGGATTATGGAAACAAATCAAATATTTATTTGTGTATCTTGTTGAAAAATTCTGATGAAAATTTGTAATAAAAAGTGAAAAAAATAGCTGAATAATAAAATTATTCTCCAGCTTGTCCATAATTAAATCCTGGCGCGCACCAACTCGGATTGGCTGCATTAATCCATACATCCAAATCAGATTTTTCATAAACGATTTTATCATTTATTTTTACAACTAGCTTAACTAGGTTCCAATCATCACCTCTACCACTACCTTTTTTATCCAAACAAAAGAACCTAAACCATGATGAGTCCAATCCTGGTGGAACATCTAATTCATAAATGTCAGTTATTCCCTTCTCATGATCATCATAATTTGCTGTATTTAATTCCCACTGATGTGAACCAATGTTTAATCTTATTAGATCATCTGTTGCGCTTTTTCTTTCTTTTCCGGTAGTTATTTCAACCACAATTTTGTTTATTTTCTCATATTCTTTTGACATTTGCATTATCTCCAAGTTATTATTGATATTATATTAAAGAAATTAATAATTAAAACTTATCTTTCAAAAAATCAAAATTATTACTCCTCAAATTTAGATTTAGTGTTTCTTGGTGGTTTACTTGAAGTAAGCATAGTAATACCTTGTTCTGCGGCATTTCTAACTAGAAATGGCGAAACAATTTGAATAGGTCTGCAGTATTTAGAAAAAGTGGTGGGCCCTACCGGATTTGAACCGGTGACCCGCAGGTTTTTCAGACAGAGACTCACAAGTTTAAGCCTTATGAGCCTGCTGCTCTACCAAGCTGAGCTAAAGGCCCTTTCTTTTATTTTCTTTTAGTTTGTCTTTTTCGTTTGTTATTTAAATCTTTTTTCTATCCTATTAATTCCTTTTTTTCTTCCTAATTTCTTTTTTTAGCAAGTATTTATATTTTTGTAACATTAATTATTGTTTGATTTACTATCTTTGAGGATTTGCGTGAGAGATGAGTTTTCTTTCAAAATTTACTAGACCTGATTATACTTTAACTAGTGCTGATTTCAAAATGATTCTTTTTATCATTAAATTAAATGCTTTAATAGGTTATTTCCTTTTATCATCTTCTTGTATATTTTTTATTCTTGGTTTCAGTTTTCTTATCGCTGGTTTTGATTCTTATTTTGTGTATTTCATTATTGGTGGTCTGTGTTTGCTTTTAGGGTTATTATCCTTATTACCTACTAGAAAATATTACCTTCCTTCGAGAACTATTTCAAAAGCTATGAAATCTAATAATAGTAAATTACTTTTTTCACTTCTAGAAATAGAAGACTTGTCAAAATCAAATGATCAATTTGCATTTGTATTAGCTTTTTATGCCCTTGTTGATATTGCCCCAAATGATTTGTTTGATTATTTATCTCTTAATTTGGAAATGCTTCGTAATAATCCCTATATTAATTATAATGCTTTAAACAAAATGCTCAATTCCCTTGCACTTAAACTTGATTATAAAGACTCTGAAGAAATGCTTCTAGAATTTAAGAGTGAAATTAAACACTCTTCTGAACAATCCTTTGATGAATTTGCTGATGTTGACCTTCGTATTCCTGTTACTAAAGTTTATTTTGTTGATGAGTTATCACCAAACCAACGAAGTATGATTTCTGGTCTTCCCATTGATTTGAAAAATGACTTCATTGTTGCTTGCCCCAATTGTGGTAATATGGCTGAAAAAAGATTACTGGAAAATTGGTTGGTGAATAATAATATTTGCCCTATCTGTAAAAGAGTTCTTTCAATTGACGATTTACCAGTAGTTAAGATGAAAAATTGATTTCTTTAACTGTTTTATTTTTTGTCGGTATTTTTTTTAGTAAAATACATTAATTATGAAGTACATATCATTTTGTACTCATAAAATTCACCTGGGAGGGTAATTGTTTGAAGAAAAATAAAATTAATGTTCTTTTCTCTGTAGTTGTTATTAGCATTTTGATTTCAAGTTTTTATGTGCCATTTTATGCCCATAACAAATCAAATGGTTCTGATGAATCAGATTTATATTTTGATCCCGATTTATCATTACAATATCCTGAAGAAGATATTGGTTTTGATATTGAAGGTATTGAGTTTATTGAGGATTATAATCTAGCCTTTCCTCAATCAAATGGTGGTGATTTCCGTACTGATAATGATTTTAATTATGATAGTTATCATATTTATCAAGGGAATTTTCGAGATTTAAGTGGCACTAGTAGTGCTTGGAGTGAGAATCCAGATGATGGTAATTATATAAAATTAGCTTATGGTGATAATAATCCATTCGTTGTTGGAACTATTGGATATTACTATTCAATGGAAGCTAAAATAAAATGTGTTTCAAATAATATCTTCCCCAAGCAATTTAATCCTTCACTTGGTGGAGAAATTTCATGGAAGTGGGATGTTAATGGCCACGAGATTGGTAATCAAGCTAAACTTTACTATAGTTGGGGGGACTTGGAGATTATTAGTGGTAGCGGACATGCTTTAGATTCATATTCAGCTGGTGGTGTAATAGATATTAATGATGATGGGGACCCCAATGTTAGAATAGGAACGACTGTTATTGAGAATTTTGACTCAATAATTGATAGTGATGGAAAAATTCGATTTACTGCTAGAGTCCTTGCTAAAGGATTTGTTAATTGGTGGGTCGTTGAAGACAAAGATGTTTATGTTGATTTAATACTTCATGGTTTTTCTGTAAGACAAGATCTAATTCAACTTGCTCATTATGATAATAATATGGATTATGATGGTTATCATGTCTATAATGGTAATTATAGATCAGCATCTGGTACAACTTCTGCTTGGAGTGAAGACCCTGATGATAGTACTTATTTACAAGTTTATTTTGGTGATAATGATCCTTCCCTAGGTTATTTTGAATATCTATATTTTATGGATGCAAAAATAAAACTTGTTTCTCATAACACTTTTACCTCACAAAACGATAAATATTTGGGAGGTGCAATTTCTTGGAAATGGGATGTTGATGGACATGAAATTGGTAATGAAGCAAAATTGCATAAAAGTACTGGATCATTTAAAGTTACAAGTGGAACTGATGTAACTCTAGATGAGTATAGCATGGGATCATATGATAACAAAAAAGATGAAGGAGATCCGAGTACTCGTTCTGGAACAACATTAATTCAAAATTTTGATTCAATTATAGATAGTGATGGTAAAATACGTTTCGAGATTCGTGTTTCAGCGTATGGCTGGGTGAATTGGTGGATTATTGAAGACAAAGATGTCTATATTGATATCGAAGTATTTGGTTTATCTATTAAACAGAATTTAAATGTTTATGATCTTTATGATAACAATTTTTACTGTAATGCTTATCAAGCATATGAAGGGAATATTCGTGGCTTTAACCAAGATGATAAATGGAGTCAAGAGCCATTTGATAATAAAGAATGTGAATTAAAAGTAGGTGATAATAATCCTGAATTAGGGTGGTTTGAATATTTCTACGAAATAGAGGGTAGACTCTTTTTCAAATCATATTTTGAATTTGATAGACAATACGACGATAGATTAGGAGCATTGATCTCTTGGACATATGATATTGTTGGCCATGAGATTGGCAATGAAGCTAATCTTTACAAAACCAGCGGAGCATTATATATTATTAACCGGTATGATCAATGGATTCCTATTGATACTTTTACCCAAGGCTCAGATGATGATTATCATGAAGATGGTGATCCAAATAAGAGAACTGGTGTTTATAGACTAGAGAATTTTGATAACTATATTCATAATGATAATTATCTTTACTTTGTTCTCAAATGCTCAGCTAAAGGATGGGTGAATTGGTGGATCGTTGAAGACAAAGATGTCTATATCGATATGGAAATGGAAGGACTATCCGTAACTCAAGAGATTAGAAAATGGGTTGATCTAACATACCCAGTAATTGTTTGGGATCCTTACACTGGTGATCATACTGATGGAAATCCCGGTGGTTGGGATTTCAGAATTTTTGATGATGAAAGTGGTATAAACTATGGTTCATTAGAAGTTTATATAGATGATATTTTAGCAGGAACTACTTTAAGATTCTATCCTTGTCCTAATTCATTGGGCGATCACACCATTACTGTGAAAGTTAAAAACAATCATCCATTCTACCCGTTGAAGCTTGAAGCATCTCTAACTATTACGATAGTTGATGATGATACAATACGTCCAAATGTTGATCTGCAGTATTGGGGAGGTTATACGGATGGCGATCCAGGCTTTTTCGAATGGTATATTTCAGATATCGATAATGGTATTGGTGGTGACCATGATATTGGTCTGCGAGATATTGAAATACAAATTATCTATACTTCAACAGATGGTTCACCAAATCAAAAATATACTTTGCCACCTTCAGTATCAGGTAGCTGGTATTTACCACCAAATTTAGGTATTTACGAGATTAATATCATTGCTAAAGATTGCGATAATGATCGAACATTATTCTTAGATTCGTTGACAACAAAAATTAATCACGCCCAACCAATTATTGATGATGATACAACTCCACCCACGGTATTAGTAGACTATAAATTAGGCGATGGAACAGATGGCAATCCTGGTTATTTTGAATGGCTAGTATATGATACACAATCAGGGATAAGTAATCTAGAAATTACCTTAGAATATACCTCAACAGATGGATCAGAAAATTATTATGAAGAGATTCAAGACCCAACAACAAGTGGCATATGGGAACTTTCACCGAATTTAGGATTCTATAAAATATCGATTTATGCAGAAGATAATGATAAAGATAGAGGAGTGCTTCAGGATTCATTATCAACATTGCTAGTTGTTGAACAAGAGATTATTGATGATGATACTAATCCCCCTGATTTATCCCAATTGAAATTTACACGCGATTTTGAATATGTCAACGTTTCACTACATGTCTTTGATGAAAGTGGCATTAATGATTTCATTGTTTATGTGGATGATATAGAAATTACACCTATTTATTGGGAATTAATTGATAATAATTTGACAATCGTTTTGCTCAATGAATGGATTATGAAGAATGATACTTACAATGTTAGAATCATTGTTGAGGATAATGATAATGATAGACTAAGTGATTCATTAAGTTCAGAAATAGAGGGATTCTTTGATATATCAATTTCAGATTGCTATGGTTTTGTTATATGGCAAATAGAGAATTTGAAAGATTATATTAACGACCAATTCCACTGCATAGACAAATGTTTTGAGTATAAGTTATCAGAAGCACAAAACCATCTCGATCTTGCCCTCCAATATGTATTGCTTGGCTACGCCCCATTAGCTATAATTGAGGATGAAATCGCACAATGTTACATTTTACTAGCTGAAATATTAACTGATTTCTTTGATTGGGTTACAATAATTTCCGATGAACAAGCTGAGTTTATTATACAATCTTTGCATGAAATTAGAGAAAATATAATTATTCTTAAAGGTCTATCATTAGGTTCAGATTTTACCTATAATTTAGCATTCGAAATCATTGGTCTTTATCATATTAATGACTTTATTGAAGACAACATGCATTATTGTTCTATGTGCTCAATAAGATGCGCTATCAATTCAATAATTGAGAAATTGGATTTCATCTTTTTTGTGGTAGCAATTGGTCATGATCCTTCCTATATTCTTACAGAAGTAAAATGGGATTTGGATCAAATTATCCATGACATTTACTCGTTTGTTGTCTGTGGTATGATTACATTAGAAGAAGCTGAAACTCTAGTAAATATGATAGATACAATTTATTGGAGTTTGGATGCTTTAATGTAATCAATTCCTATTTTTCTATATTTTCTCCCTTTCACTTTTGTGTACTTTACTCTATTTAACTCTATAAGTGCAAATACCAAGATTAGAAATAAATTTTATATTTCCTTAATCCTATTATTTCTTTAGGATTGAATAACGAGTTATCTTTGATTGGACTATTTATTCCTTGTCTATTGGTGATTTTCTTTGAAGGTTAAAATTAAATTGCTTTTTACTATCTTTATTTTTAGTAGCTGTTTTATTTTCAACTCCGTACTTTCTGTTAAGGGGTTATCCTATCATTTGATAAAAATTGGTCAATTTGAACAACCCGCCTATGCTTTTGATGTTCAAGTTACTGATTCTCTTGCTTTCGTTTCTGATGCGGATGTTGGTGGTGTGTGGATTCTTAACATCTCTAACCCTTCTTCCCCGAATAGCCTATCTCATCCCCTTGCTGGAGGTATTGTTCACAATGTTCATTTCGAGGATAATCTTGTTTATGCAGCTGATTGGTTAGCTGGTTTGAAAATAATTAATGTTTCCAATCCCCTTAGTCCTCTTGTTGTAGGTAGTTACGTTAATGGTTTAGAAGTTGACGTTGTTACTGCAAGTAATGATTTAGTGTGTATTGGTCACAAAGGATACTCTATCTTAAATGTGAGTAATCCCGCCCTTCCCTCATTGCTTTATGAATCACCTGGTTTGATTCCCATCATTGATCTTGAGCTGCATGGCAACCTTCTTTTTTATGTTGATTTGTTTTATGGCTTAAATCTTCTTAATATCACCAACCCTTCTTCACCCTCTTTACTTGATCAATGGTCTATAGGCAGTGCTACATATAATGAAATAGCTGTTGTTGAAAACATTGTCTTTATTGTTGGTAGTTTTGGACTCTATTCCCTTGATTTTAGTGATCCTTTTAATATTGTTGAATTAGATCATTATAGTAGTGGTAATCCTGTACGTAGTATTGATATTTCCAATAGTTTAGCATCTATTATTGAATCAGAATCTGATATACGTTTAATCAATATTTCTAATCCCACTGATCTAATTTCTGTTGGTCATTATTCAAATGCTGGCTCCTCATTAAGTGATATCTGTATAACTGACAATCTTGTTTTCACAGCTGCCAAAGAAGACGGTTTGTTAATCTTTGAATTTGGTGATAATCAAACTGACAACATTTCTAGCGCACCATACCTTGTTTTTTTCTCTGGTATAACAATTGCTTTAATGCCACTAATAATTAAAAAGAAAATTTCTAAATAATTAGTTAAATTTTGATGTCTTGATTCTTTAATATTGAATAGACCATAGCATTTAATGCAAGATCAATGTTCAATCCTGTTTTAGAACTTGTTATGATAATATTGTTTGTTTCAAGCTCTTTGTTTGTTTCAAATATTCTTTTAGAAAGTGTTATTTCATTTTCTATTAAATCAGCTTTAGTTGCAATTAGAAATTTCTCCACTTTCGTTGGAACATATTGTTGTAGTTTTTCATTCCACCAAATGAGCTCTTCTATTGACTCTTGATTTGTTAAGTCGAAAAGAAAAAAAGCTCCAGAAGATTTTATGAAGAAGTTTCGTTGTATATGTTCGTTTGTTTTAGGTAAAATATGAGCTGGTCCATCAAACATGAGCAATCTTATTTGACCAAAAGGAAGTGAAAATGATTGAATTTGACATACTTCTCCTTGAAATACATGTTGTAAGAATGGATCATATCCTAACATCCTTGCTATAAGGCTAGATTTTCCTGCAAAAAGTCCTCCACAAAAAATTAATTTAAATTCAAAATTCATCATCCGATTGAATCCTCTTAAAGTAATAAAAAGATTATTTTATTTAAATATAATTTATTTTCTTATTAAACTAATTGGGAAAAAATTATCCCTTTAATTAATAAAATTATGCTAACTAATTCGAATTTCTAATGGGCACTATTTATTCTTTCAAACTCATTTTTTCTCTTTAAATTAATTTAACAATACGAAAGATATATTAAAAATAGACTAACAAAACAATTTGCTTGTGAATCAAATGAATTCTGAATGTCCTATTCAAAGAAATATCAATTTACTCAAGGATAAAGATCCCAAAGTTAGACGTGCTGCTGCTGAAGCACTCGGTGGTATGATGACATCTAGAGCTGTTCAACCTTTATCTGAGTTGCTTGATGTTGAACAGGACGTACATGTTCGTCGTGCAATTGTTTTATCTCTTTCCCTATTAAGTAATAGTGATTCTTTACCTACTTTATTAGCTATACTTGAAAAAGATCCTGACCTAGAAACCAAGCGTAATATAGCAGGTGGTTTACGATTTTTCAGCAATAAAATCGATCCAATGCAAATCATCTCTCTTATCTTAAAAGAAACAAATAAACCTATTCGAGATGTTCTTGTTGGCACCTTCATCTATATCCATGATAATTCTCTTTTATCAAAATTAATAGGACTCTTCTATGAAATGGACGATCTGGAAATTAAAGAATGCCTTCTAGAGATCATTGGTTCCTTTGATGATGACCTTTCTAAGGAATTGCTAGTAGAGTATACTTCACTTGATTATCCTAAAGAACTTCGTATGATTGCTGTTCGTTCTATGGGAAAACTTGATGATGTACATTTAATACCTGATATTTATGAGGTTTATCACAATGATATTGATTTTGAGATTAAAGAAACAGCAGAGAAAATACTTAATGAATTGACTGTCCTTCTTGGCTATATCTCAATTGACCAAATGGTTTTGGTATACCTTAAACAAAGAGAAGATTTACAATAGTATCTTTAACCATTAATTTTTCTTTTAGGAAAATCTAAATAACAACTAGTGTTAGATGTAATAAGAAATATTAGATTAATTTGAAGTAAATAACAAATTGGTGATTTATCTGATGTCTTTCAATGACGTATGTAAAGAAGCTATAATGAATGGTGATAAGAGTAAAGCTGAAGAATTAGCCCAACAGGCACTTAGTAAAAAATTAGACATAAACCAAATAATAGATGCTTTTTCTGATGCTATTAGAGAGGCAGGTGACCTTTTTGAGGAAGGAGAAATCTTTTTACCAGAATTGATGCGTAGCGCTGAAGCGATGAAAGTAGCAATGGATATTCTTACACCTGTTCTTAAAGAAGGTAAAGAAAATAGAATTCTTGGGAAAGTTGTCATTGGTACCATTCAAGGAGATATTCACGATATTGGTAAAACTCTTGTTGCAGCTATGCTTTCCGCTGAAGGTTTTGAGGTTCATGATCTCGGTGCAGATGTTCCTATAACTAATTTCATTGATAAAGCACTTGAAATAAATGCTGATATCATCTGTATTTCCGCTTTGCTTACAACTACCATGGTTGGTCAGAAGAAACTTATCGATATTTTAATTGAGAGAAACATTCGAGATAGATTTAAAATATTAATAGGTGGAGCACCAGTTACTAAAGGTTGGGTTGAAGAGATCAATGCTGATGGAACCGCTGAAAACGCTGTTGCAGCAGTTAAATTAGCCAAGAAATTAATGATTAAATAATCTGGTTTGTTTATAATGAAAACTAAGCCATCTATCCTTGACTTGCTCAAGAATCGTGTTGTTGTCCTTGACGGTGCTATGGGTTCAATGTTAATTGATGAAGGTTTACCAGCTGGTTTACCTCCTGAGAATTGGAATGTTGAACGCCCGGAAATTATACAGAAAATACAAAAGAGCTACTATGATGCTGGTTCTGATGCAGTACTCACTAACACGTTTGGTGGTACAAGAATTAAATTAGCTGCTTTGAAACATGTTGATAAAGTGGAAGAATATAATTCTGCTGCAGTCGAAAATGCTCGAAATGTTTGTCCAGAGGGTCGTTTAATAGCAGGGGATATTGGCCCTTGTGGCATTTTTCTCCCCCCTGTAGGAAATGCAACTGAAGATTCTTTATTAGAAAATTTTCTTGAACAAGCTAAAATATTAGCTGAAAATAATGTTGATTTCTTTTTTATCGAAACAATGATGGATCTTAGAGAAGCAGAGATTGCTGTGCAAGCTACTAGAAAAATATCTAATTTACCAATTATCGCTTCAATCACTTATCAGAAAACAAAACGAGGATTCTTTACCGTTATGGGTAATACTGTAGCTGATTGTGTTTCTAGATTAACTTCAGCAGGAGCTAATAGCATCGGTGCTAATTGCACGATTACTAGTGAAGAAATGGTAGAGTTAGTTCCCTATTTGAAAGAGGCTACCTCCTTACCTATTAGTGTTAAACCTAATGCTGGAAAACCAGAATTAAAAGAAGGAAAAACCTATTATCCCACAACCGCAGAAAACTTTGCTCTAAACATTCAACAAATGATTCAAGAAAAAGTTTCTATTGTAGGTGGTTGCTGTGGGACAAGTCCAATATTTATTAAAAAAATTGTTGAAAAAATTAAAGCTAATCTTTCTGATTATTAAATAAAATAATGATGAATTATTTAGATCCACCATAACTAAAGTCAGGAGCACACCAACTAGTAGCATCAGCTTTAATTTTTATTCCATTAGGATCCACCTTTTCAAAGACGACCATGCCATTTACTTCAAGTTTTATCTTGAGAATAAACCAATCATCAGAGGATTTTTGTTCTGATTTTTTAAAACAAAGAAATCTAAACCAATCAGAGGTCATTCCTTCAGGAACTGGTAACTCAAAAACACCTTGATGTCCTCCATCCAACTGGTCAGACAGAGGATTTTGCAATCGCCATTTTTGTTTGCCAATATAGTACTCAAGCGGAAGAACCTTTTTATCGAAGAATCTTTTTTGCTTTGTTCTTAATGTTAAGACAATTTTCTCGATTTTTTCAACAGGAGCTGCTGTCAATATTAAACCTCATTTACTTATTAAAAATAAGTAATTCAATCACTTTATATAAAACTTTATTGGATTATATCCATTCTTAGTTAAAGAATTACTTTTTTTGGTTCAATTTTCAACATCAGCTAAGATATTTATGTATGAAAAATATAATATCATTGAGTGATTTGAGTTGAAAATTTTAAATAATTTACCTATAAATTTAGACATAAATGAAGTACTCAAGCTTCTCCAAAAACCAACAAGCTCAAAATCACCATCAGAAGATTTACTATCACAAATTAATGACCTAATCATCATAGCTAAGAGTTTAATCTCCCCTATTGCTATTTACAATATTTTTCCTAGCAATGAACTGAAACCTTCGCATGTATTCAAATTATCTGAAAATACTATTTTTGCTATTTGCAGTATTTCAAGTAATTTGGAGGAGGAAATAACTAAATTGTTAAAAATAGGGGAACTTTCAAAAGCAATCATTTTAGATGCAATTGCCTCTCATGCAGCAGAAGTAGTTGCTGAAAAAGTTAATGAAATAATCATTACTGAAAATAAAGCTCTTTTTGAGAATAAACAATATACCAAAAGATTTAGTCCGGGTTATTGTAAATGGACTTTACAAGAAGGCCAAAAATTAATTTTTGATCTTCTTCCAGCGAATAAAATTGGTATCACATTATCTGACTCAATGATGATGATTCCCAGAAAATCTATTTCTTTTGCAATTAATATTGGCAAGATAATAGATAAAAATCTTGGTGTAAGAGAATGTATATCTTGTGAACTAGAAAATTGTTCCTATAGAAGAATTTAGGATAAAACAAATAACCAAGTTAAATTATCACTATTTATGAATTAACAAAATCCTCAATTGAATTAAAAGTATGAATTACGAGTTGAAATTTCATGAGACCAACAATAAATATACTTGATAAAGAGTTAAAGGAAAAAGTCGTTTTAGAAGCTATGGAAATATTGGAAGAGTTAGGTGTTTTTGTAGAGAATAAAGAAGCTATGGGAATACTTGATCAAACAGGAATAGATATCGATCACACCAAAAGAAAAGCAAAGATTCCTGCTGATATGGTTAAAAAAGCTCTCAAGAGTGTTCCATCGGTTATAACCTTGTATGATCGAGATGGACAAGAAGCAGCTAAAGTAGGGGGTAATGATGTTTGTTTTGATCCTGGTTCTGCGGCTTTAAATGTTTTAGACAGAGATACGAATGAAATTAGAACTGCTGTCACTAAGGACTTTATTGAATTTACTAAAGTAATTGATCAATTAGAAAATATTCACGCACAAAGTACATCTATTATTTGTTCTGATGTTCCTGAGGAAATCAGTGATAGATATCGTCTTCTTATTAGCTTGCTCTTTTCTAAGAAGCCAGTTATTACTGGAACTTTTATCAAAGAATCTTTTGCCAAAATGAAGGATATGTTGGTCACTATCAGGGGAGGAGTAAAAGAGCTTCGTAGTAAACCATTAGCAATTTTTGATGCTTGTCCGTCTCCTCCCCTTAAATGGAGCGATCTAACTTGTCAAAGCATTATTGATGCTGCAAAATATGGTATCCCTTCTGAATTTGTTTCAATGCCAATGACAGGGGCTAATGCTCCCGTAACTATTTTAGGGGCAGTAGTTCAGCATGCAGCAGAAACTCTCGCAGGAGTGGTAATAACCCAACTTGTTTCTTCTGGTGCCCCAGTTATCTGGGGTGGTTCTCCAGCAGCTTTTGATATGAGAAAAGGCACAACTCCAATGGGTTCTATTGATACAATGATCCTTGATCTAGGATATGTTGAAATTGGCAAATATCTTAATATCCCAACCCACGCCTATTTAGGAATGTCCGATGCTAAAATTTTAGATATGCAAGCAGGTTTTGAAACAGGTATGGGTGCTTTGCTTGCTGGTATAAAAGGTGTTAATATGATTTCTGGAGCTGGGATGATTGATTTTGAAACTACTCAAAGTATTCAGAAGGTCATTATTGATAACGAAGTTTGTGGTATGGTTTACAAATTTATCAAAGGAATCAATCAACGGGATGAACCTATTGCCAAGCATCTGTTAAGTGAATTTAATGAAACAACTACTCATTTACTTGCTCATGATCACACCTTAAAATGGTTTAAAGAAGAGCATTTTATTCCTAGCACAATTGTTGATCGAGCAACAAATGAAGAATGGATAAGTAAAGGTAGAAAGTCTATAGCTGAACGAGCTAAAGAGAAAATACCTAAATTACTTGAAAAATATCCAGGAATTTCACTTGATAAAGATTTAATCCACGAATTAGGGAAAAAGCTAGATTATCAAGCTCTTGATTTGGACAAAATTCTTCATATGTAGTCTAATACTAACCATTGAATTTTTTATAGGAAAAAAGATTAAAAGAAATAAATAAACTTTGGAAAATGGATGTCAATTATATGAGCGAAACACCAACCAAACAATATGATGTGATAGTCGTAGGTAGCGGACCTGCAGGTTCTACCACCGCTAGATTTATAGCTCGTGAAGGTTTTAAAGTTAAGATTTTAGAAGCAAAAAATAATATAGGTATTCCGGTACAATGTGGAGAAGCTATAGGTAAAGAAACAATTAATGAAATACTTAAAATTGGTGTACCAAAAGATTCCATTAGAACAGAAATCACAGGCTTTCGAGTTTTCAGTCCTTCATTAAAAATGATCAATTATAAATTGCCTTCTGGTGAAGGTTATATAATTGACCGACGTATTTTTGATAAAGAATTGCTTATTGGAGCTGTTTTAGAAGGAGCTGACATCCAACTTAATACTCAAGTTACAGGGATTAAGATCGACCCTACGAAAGGTGTTACTATCAAAGCAAAAGAGAAAGGGAAAGATATCGTAGAAACTGCTCCTGTAGTAATAGGAGCTGATGGTATTTATAGTAAGGTTGCTCGTGATGCAGGACTAGCTGAACCTTTTGATCCTAAAGATTTGGATACCTCAGTTGGTTATGAGATGGTTGGTGTTGATATTGATGAACCCACTGTGCTAGATCTCTATATGGGTAATGAGGTTGCACCTCGAGGCTATATCTGGATTTTCCCAAAGGGAGAACATTGTGCTAATGTAGGTATTGGTGTTGGTGTAGGATTTGGTAAGAAAAGTGTTAAGGAATATCTTGATGACTTTATTTTCAAACATCCTGAAGCTAAAAAACGATTTAAGAATGCTAAAATTATCGAGGAACGAATTGGAGCGATACCTGTTGGTGGTTCCTTAGAAAGATTAGCTACCAATCGTGTTTTGCTGGTTGGTGATGCAGCCCGACAAGTAAATCCCCTTACAGGTGGAGGAATCGCTTATGGTATGGAAGCCGGAAAAATGATTAGTGATACTCTAGTAAAAGCATTTGAAAATGAGGATTTCTCAGAGAAAACCCTTCGTACTAGTTATGAAAAACTTTGGCAAGATGCCTATGGAAAATCTTTCAGTATGGGTTCTAAAGCTCGAAAAGTGCTTGATGTTATTACTGATGAGCAAATGGAAAATATTGTTGAAGTTTTTAGTGGTGAAGATTTAACTAAAGCTGTTACTGGTAGATGGGGTCAAATCAAAATGGGTGCAAAACTAATGAAAAAAGACCCTTCACTACTAAAACTTCTTAGAGAGGTTCTATAGAATTAACCTCTCTTCTGTTTTATCTTTTATAGAAAATGTTTCAAATCATCATCTACATCAGAATTCTGCTGTTTTGTTGTTTTAATTAAATCTTTAAATCTTTGATATTGTTTTGCTGATGTCGTTGATTGGGTTTTTGTTGATGTTTTTGAATAGGAAATGATCTTTTGAACCATTAAGTTTCGTTCTGGATTTAATCGATAGAACATACCAGAATCATTATTGTATATTTCTACTATGTTAGAATCAGCATCTTGAAGTGTACGTATAATTGTACAAATACCAACTAAACCAATGGTAGGGCGCAATTCTTTAGCTAATGATTCCACTTCAAACCTAGTATGCCATCTACCATCCACTAGTAAATCAAGAATGGCTATTTTCACTGGATCATTTGAAATGAGATTATAGATTCTGTTAGCAATAACTGAATTCATATAGTTCCGACCTCTGTTGGAGGTTTAGGTGGTAAATCCATATTTTCAGCTTCTGATTTTTGAAGGTAATTTGTTATCTGGGATAATTTCATTGTTGAAGGAACAAGAACTACAAAATCCTTACCTAAAGCAATGATATCTCCACCACGACTTAACACATGGGATTTTAATTGATGAACAGTACGTTTTAGTCGAATCATATCTAATCGAGCAAAATCCTTTACTCCTAAAATAATCATGTTACCTTTGTCGATAGTTTCACAAAGCATGTCAACATCATTTAAGCTACGGAGAGTATATGTTACTACTTCCTTAGTTCCACCATTTTGTCTCAGCTCGTTCTTACTATGCCTCCTAAATAAGAATGCTGATGTTCCAATTACGGTACCTATACCTATTAAACCTAAAGTTATCAAGAGTGCCACTGCACATAATCCTCCATCATTACACATAGTTATTAGTTAATGTAGCATTAAAAGGCAAAGAATATGAGGATAATACAAGGAAATTATTTAGACAAGAAATAGGATATTATACCTGTTTTATTGCTTCTACAGGACAACTTTCAATACAAAATCCACAATCTGTGCATCCTTCAGCAATTTCAAGCTTCTCTTCTACTATCGAAAAGATTTCTTCTGGACAAACAATGGCGCAAGCCAAACACTTGCCACAAACATTTTGGTCTATTTCTACTGGCATGGTAAACATCAGTAAAAGAAAAAAACATTATTAATAATAAATTATTCTACTGTTAATAACTTGCCGTAAAATTTATGACAGTGTGAATATTAAGAGGTTGATAGCTAACTTATTATAGAATCTTCTAATATTGCTTGTTGAGGACTGATTACTTGAGTGTACCTGATTGGATTGTAATTAAGCGAATAAACGAAGTATCAGTACCTCGAGAAGAAATGCAAATTGATATGGAGAATTGGCCTGTAATAGCTCAAGAAAGAGTTAACAAATTTGTTCATCAACAGCGCTGGTATCCAGCGGAAGGAGCTAATCGTGGTAATTACAATAAGGAAATCTATGAAGAATTTGCTGGTCATGGATTATTACGCATTGTTGCTGCTGAAGATCCTAGAGTGCAAGGGTGGTTGGTAGAACAAGAAGGTGATCTCTTCGAATGGCGATTTCTCAAGTCTAAAACAACGGATGTTAAAGTAGAAGTAGCCAAATACATTTTTGGTGATAATAAAGTAATAGGTCCTAGGGATTTATGGTCACAGTTTAACATTGATGAAAATGATTTCAAAGAATTCAAGATGGGTACAAAACGAACAGGTTCAATTGGTGTTCATTTCACTTGTGCACCAAAACTTGTAAGTAATCGTTCAGCTCTCTTAAGAAATGGTTGGGTTATCGGACTAATTGATGACTTTGCTAATAGTGTTAAAAGCACTTTTGAACAAAAACTTCGTGAGAAAATTAGAGAATCTAAAGAGAATATTGATAGAATTGCTCGTGGCTCTATTCAAGAACCTGTGGCAAAATTAAAAGAAGAACTTTCTAAGGTAATACACTCTATGAGTGCAGGCAGAGATGGAATAGTTTTAAGTGATTTCAGATTATACACTCGTCAAAGTGTTTTTCCTCAATGTATGTTAGACTTATATAATGAAGTAATGAATCATGGTCATATTAATCACGTTGAACGTTTACAGTTAGGTTTATTTTTGAAAAACATAGGCATGACTGTTGATGAACAACTACACTTCTGGTATGAAAGAGCTGTAGATAATATTGGATTAACTTTTGATCAATTCTCGAATGGTGCACCTGGATACCAAATAAAATATATGTATGGATTGGTTGGTGGTGGAACAGATTATAGTGCTCATAAGTGTTCAAGTATTCAAGATGACTCTTATTGCCCATTTATTCATCAATCAGTAAAAACAATTGAAGATAATTTACGAAAGGAAATCAAAAATCCTTCACAGATGCAAGAGGAATTAATACGAAATTTGATACGCCTAGTAGTCGATAAGAAACCGAGTGAGGCTTGTGCAGTAATGTTTCAAATTCGTTATAACAAGAAGGCTTACCCAAGCAATCATCCAATATCCTACTTACGATATGCTGCTAAAACTTTGAAATTAATTGACATTGTAGATGAAAAGTCTGAAAATATAAAAGAACCTAAAACAGAGGAATGAAGGAAATGACACTTGAGCAAGGTAACGATGAAACTAAAAACACTAAAAAAATCGTTCCCACAGAATTAATTCAAAAATATTATAAAGAGGTTTTTGACCCCGGTGACTTGATATCAATCATTGGTTTATCAACCTTTTATCGTAGAGAATTTGCTTTCCTTTTAGAAGATGGTAATTTTATTCGTAATATCTCATTTAAAAATTCAAGTGATCTTATTGATTATATAATAGCGAATCCTATAAGACGTGGATATGTTGGCGCTGTTTTTGAAGTTCCACCAAGTAAAAATAATACTATACAAAAGATACAATGGTCTTCCCGAGAGTTTTGTTTTGATTTAGATTTGAATGATTATGATCTAGTTAGATCTTGTGGTTGTCAAGGTAAAGAACAGTATTGTCCTATTTGTTGGTCTCTTGTTCAAGATTCAGCTTATTTTCTTGATAAAACCTTACGTGAGGATTTTGGTTACAAAGATATAGTTTGGGTTTTTTCTGGTCGTCGAGGTTTTCATGGTTGGGTTCGAGATAAAGATGCAGGAATATTAACTCAAGAACAACGAAATAGTATAATCAATTATCTTACATTGATTAAAGATGAGAAGCGAACTCAAGCAGTAGAAAAAGATCTAAAACGTGTTCTTCCGTTGAGGAATCGTATCTTAGAAATTATAGCAAAATCATTCTTCCAACATGCATCAGAAAAGGAACTTCGAGCTGAGCCTTTTAGATTTACTGGCGACCAAATAAGAAAACTAATAATAAATTTAGAAAGTGGTTCACAACCATTCGAAAAGGTTTATGATTTTATTTTAACTAAAAAGCAAAATCGGGATACTATTTTTACTCACATTATAAAATATCGATATCCAAGAATTGATCGGAAAGTATCAATAGATATTAGGCGTATCCTAAAAATCCCTGGAAGCGTTCAAGATACTAATGGTAAAATCTGCTGTATGGTTGATATCAAGAAAGTCCATTCATTCTTTCCAGATGATGCTCCAACAATTTGGGATAAACTTTCCTAGAATAACTCTTCTTTTACGAGAAGAATTCTTTAGCTATTTCAGCTATTTTTCCTGGTTCATATGTTAATAGTTTTGTATTTTGTTTCAACCAAGCTGGTAAGAATTGAGAAGTATAACTATGACCAAAACGATAATCTAGTAAGATAATTAATCCTTTATCATTAATTGAACGGATAGGTCGTCCTGCTGCTTGGGAAGCTCGACGTAAAGCAGGGATAATGTAACCATATTCTCTTCCTTTCTTGTAAAATTGTTCATCTAGATAAGCTATTTGTGATTCTATACGAGTAGTAGGTCTCGCATAAGGAATACCAACAATAACACAAGTACTCATTTGGTCACCAGGAAAATCAGCTCCTTCTGAGCTGCGACCACCTAATACCCCCATTAAAGCAGCTCCACCTTTGTCAGCAAATCTCTTGAATTCATTAACTAACTGATCATTGGAATTAGAGGTCATTTTAGCTGTTTCATAAAATAACGGTCTATCTAATAGTTTCTCAAGTCCAGCTTGTAATAAACTATCTAATACCGTATATGAAGCAGTAAATATTCCTGAATTTGTGGGCGTATTATTAACTGCTTCTGCAATAATTCTGCACATCTTCCTATAATTTTCGCTAGTACGATCATCTAACTTTGTGCTCAATTTATCGATGATAAAACTTCTAACATTACGCTCTGTGTATGGTGAGTCAAGTACTTCCGTAACAAGTGGTAAGCTATCCATTCCAACAATTTTTGAATAGGCATCTATTGGATCTATTGTTCCTGAAATATGAACGCTGTTATATACATGCTCAAAAATATTTTTAGTAGTATATCTAGCATCTAATGAAATAACTTCGAATCTAGTCCCCCATCCTTCTCCTCTAGTTTGATAACTCGAAATTAAATGTAGAAATTCTGATCGATTTTTGGTTATAATGAATTTCTTAAGGAATTGACCTATACGATGAAGATACGATCTAGGAGGTTTATCACGAGCAATATTCTCTCTTTGAATTTTCATTCCTGCACTTATCATTTTATCAGCGTAATCAAGATCTATTGTTGCTCCTACATCTTTCGAAAGTTTGTATAAAATGTCATTAGCATCAATTTTTAGCTCTACTTCAGTTCTTTGCTGATTTTCATCGAGTATTTCAGCGAGTCCTCGAACTAATTGCAAAAATTCTGTTCTTGCATAATCTTTTATTTCTTTCAAAGCTTGTCTGACAGAGTAGTTTGTCAATTGATCACTGGAGATGTCTATTGAGGCATCAATTATATTATGACATTCATCAACGATTAACAGAATTTCATCTAATCCTCGAGAGATTTTGTTCATGAAAATATCGCGAATGGAAGGATTGAAAATATATTGGTAACTAGAAGCTACTACTTCGATATCTTCTATTAAAGTTAAAATTAATTCGTATGGACAAAGTTTGCTTTCTTCGCACAACTCTATTATTTCAGTGCTTGATGAAGGAGTGGTTCTTAGTATCTTCAAAATATTTTGTAAATAAGGTAAACGTTCATTCATTCTATTATAATATTCACATTTTCTCAATTTTTTCAGTTGTCCACATAAGATTGAGGCTGTAGCAGCATCATCCGAATGTTTCAAAACTAATGGATGAGAACACATCTCTCTTCGTCCTCTAAGTGAAACACCACTAATTGGTGTTACCTTACTAATCTCCTTTAATTCAGATATAACTCTGTCAGCTTGTTTATTTGTTCGACAAACATGTATTAATTGAAGATGTTTCTCTCGAGCAATTGGAATACATGAAGCTAAAGTAGCTACTGTCTTTCCTAAGCCATTAGCTCCCTCAATTATAACATTTTTTCTTTCTTTCAAAGCAGTATAAGTTGTGAAAATTAGTTCGTCCTGTATAGGTCTTATAGTATCATATGGGAAAATATCTTTTACTTCTTGAGGGATTTTTAGGGAAGTCATTATATCGAATCCATTGAACCTATTTTTATGTTGAAAAATTGTTTTTCTTATCCATTTTTAATCTTTGTATTATCTTTAGGAATTACCCTTCAACTGATTATTATTAAAAATCACTTTAAAACCACTCTGTTAGTGATTGTTCCTTATAGAGAGGTATTTTTGCATCATTGAATACTTTGGTAAGAAAGTCAAATCTTGCTACATAGAGCATTATTCGGTCAACTATTTGTTCTCTGAACGGTATTCCTATAACGTTCTTATTTTTCTTGAAATAATGATCTGATACTTTCCTAAAACTAAAATGAGCATCATTTGTTAAACATAGAATTCCTAAAAAACTATCATTGATCTTTTTTGTGCTTTTATTCCATTTATCTTCCGTTTCTTTGAGAAGTATTTCTTCCATTGCATATTGAATAAGATACTCTACTATTTGATCACAAAAATCAATTTCTTGTTTTCTAGTTACTTTTTGCCAATCTTTAACTTCAACAAGAATGTGGAGAAATGAGCCACTTATTTTTTTCTGAGCAACAATATCTATTCTTTTCCCACTTTTTAGCCTTTTTTCCTCAAAAACAGCAAATTGATGTTCTCTTAAAAAATTGCTTACATTTGTTTGAGCTATTTTCCAAGGAATAGTATCCAATAATTACCCTTCTTCATAAGTATATTTTTCTGATAATGATTGGAAAGAATTATTTAGATTTTAGTAATTTTCTCGAGCGTTATTACTATATCAGTATCGATTTTCTCTATGAATTTTAATGCATCATCAAGTTCTGTAGAACGATAGAGCATTACTACCATTAAACGTCTATCTGGATCTTTTGGTAAAGGTTGAACAGTAAATTGCATAAATTCATCAGGAAATTTGCCAGAACCAGATGCTAATGTTATTCCTTGAGGTCGAAGTTCTTTTCCATCATAAGTTAGACTGGAAGTTCCTTCTTTGTATAATTTTTTAAGAAATTCATCAACTGGGAAATGAGAAAATACCTCAAATGTTGAATTAATATCCATTACAACTGTTGTTGTAAGTGCATCGTCGCCCATTACCTTTTCATAAAAATCATAAGCATCTCTGAATAATGGCAAAACATTATCGCTTGGTTGAGCATCTATAACAAATCCTTTCCTTGAAAATACTATTAATGATTGTGGATTAGTTTTTGGTCTGAAAAGGTATTCTTGTAATGGACCTGTAGGTGTTTGTAATTGTCTTTCGCTTTTTGTATAATCTTTTTGGGTGGCAATATCAACGATTGCATCAACATCTATTTCTGGACCCACATGAATAATATGTTTAAACACTATGTGTGAACGTTCAATTTTAAATGACATGATTCATTTTCCTCAATCTTTTTAGTATTTTAATTTACTTTTTTTAGTGTTTCTCAGAGAAATTCCCTATAATATGATTTATTCTAACTAATGCTTACTATCTTCTTCAATATTACTTTTTTCAACATCTTTGGAAATTTCATTATCACCAATTTCTTTCATCATTTTTCTAATGTAGAACATTCGCTGTATTGTTGTAACAAAGGAAAGTAATCCAATAAGTAAAATTGCTACTGGTAGAGCTATTGGGAACCAGAAATAAAGCAAGTTTCCTAAATAAAGGACTATGAGTTTTTCACGACGTTCCATTATCCCAACACTTTCAACAGTCATTTGTGAGACACTTTCACCACGAGCTCTAGAATAGCTTGCAAAAATCATTCCTGCAAAGCTAAACATACAGATTGCCCCAATGGGTATGTCATTTAAGAAACTCCAATTTAATGGTTCATAAGTAAATTTACCAATGGCAATACCAATTAGAAAACAAAATTCCGCGAATCTATCCATTACTGGATCTAGCACTTTCCCAAATTTGGTTGTTTTTCCTGTTGCTCTTGCTACTGATCCATCTACTACATCGATAAATCCTGTCAAAAACATTAATACAAAACCAATTGCCCACCAGTGTTTAAAAGTTCCAACATTTCCTTGGAAGGAATACATTATTGCAGTAGCTATTGCAAAAACGCCTGATATCATAGTTATTGCATTTGGACTTATCCCTGTTTTTCCAATTAATCTCCCAAAAGGTTGCATTAGCGTCTTATAAGAAGATCTTGTTTTTAATTTAAAATTTCGCCATTTTCCCATTGGAATCAACATCAAACATATAATATTATCTACCCAAATAATATAGAGTTTAAAATCATTTCTAATCTTTCAACATTTATACGGGTATTTCGTTTTCTATGGATTATCGTTCACAGTAATCATCACTGATATTCAATCTAATAATTATGATAGACATCCAAATGAGCAATTATATTCCGAATGTCTAATGAGTTAATTAAATTTTAATTATAAAAAATACGAGTATTAATTAGAGTATAGAAATATTGTCCCCCAACGTACAATCTCAGATCAGCATTCTCTGATATTAAGATTCAATGATAGATTTTAAATTTTAATATTCAAAGTATCCTTGATAATAATCATGAACTCTAACTTACAATCAATTATCGCTAAGATACCAAATTGGGTTAATGCCAAAGAACTAGTTATTGAAGAAATTTCTGGGCTTACCAACAAGAACTATCGTGTCATTGTAGATGGCGAACAGTTTGTTTTGCGTATTAGTGGAAAAAACACTGAAAATCTTGGTATCAATCGAGAACATGAATTTGAAGCTTTAAGAGCAGCATCTGATGCAGAAATTGGACCAAAGGTTGTCCGTTTTATTGAGCCTGAGGGGTATTTAGTCACCCGTTGGATAGAAGGACGACATTGGACATCTGAAGAGTTCCGCAAACCAGAGAACATACGTTTGATGGTTGAAACAATAAAACGTCTACACGCTTTGGATTCAATTGAAGCGAATTTTTCACCTTTCAGTCGAGTTGTATCCTTTGCTCGAACAGCACAAGAATTCGGTATACAATTACCGCAAGACTTCAATGGTTTCTTGCATACAATGCAATCAATCAAAGATGACCAATATCGAGACCTATCTGGATGGCTACGATTTTGTCACAACGATTTAGCTGCAGTGAATTATCTTTACTCTGATAAAGAAGAGAAAATCACAATCATTGATTGGGAGTTTTCAGGAATGGGAGATGTCTACTTTGACTTAGCGACACTTGTATATACCCATGATACCACAGGTCCTATATCACCTGAATTAGAGGAGTATATGCTGAAATGCTACTTTGGAAAGGTCATAGATGAATCCCGGATACGTCTAGCTGGGATGAAGTTTATGTTGATGCTTTTCTCAGCCTTGTGGGGACTCTTGCAACACGGAATGCAAAAGGCAGGTCTAATTGAAGAGGTTGAAGGATTTGATTATTTTGAATTTGCTCAGTATCTCTTTGATAATGATGTTAAAGCACGCCAAGCTGATTACTTAGCTTTGAAGGGGTGAATATCAAGAAACCCAAATTCAACTTGGCTTATCAATGTAATTACTATGAGAAATTGTTGGGTTGATGAGAATCTGCTCCAATATTCTTTAGTAATAATTTTACCAATTAATAAAGAAAAACGATAAAGAATGATTAAAACGAAAATCAAAAAAGTATTCGTTGAAATTCATAAAATCTTTTTTTTACTAAACTAATTAGTATGCAAATGATAGAAGATTCTATGTTCACATACTAATATCGAAGAAATGTGTCTCCCTACACACTAACACACTAGTATCATCGATAGAATTATTCTTACTATACTGTGCTCTCTCGAGGAGGGATAGTATCATTTCTTCGGATTGAAAGCAGCTCAATTGTGTAGGCGACCCGGGTTGACTATTTCCTCATCGCTGAGCAATGCTTGAGCTTGGAAATGAGCCGTTTAAAGCCGTCATAGCCATTTGATGCTTTCGTGCAAATCCGGTGTGTGCCAATCCTTGCATCGACGGTCATTGCAAGAAAAATCCCACTACCGTCAATCCTCTAGGAGGCTTAACCCATCATTATATACTAATATGTATGTTCAGACTATTATCTTTTACTTTAAGATGAAAAATAAAAAAAGAAAGAAAGAATGGAATCATACAAATTATTAGAGTGCTGAACCACAATTGTTGCAAAATTGATCTTTTTCATTCACCATTGAACCACAATATGGGCAGTAACCTTCTTCTTTGAGAGCTTTTGGACTTGGCATTGATTTTATTGGTTCTGATACTTCCACTGATGAAATAAATTGTGCTCCTACAGGAGGTTGTATACCTTTTACTTCAAAAACAATAATATCACCACTTTCTGGATCAAATGAAGCTTTAAGCTTTCCTTCTGTACGCAAATCAATGATCATATCCTTCACTGATTTTTCTGGTAATTTAATCTCATCTGCTAAATGACTCAAACTTACACGTTTATATGATTTCAATGCACCAAGTATTCTTTCTCTATTGTACCGATATCTCATAATGTTTGAGATGCCAGATAAAAATAGAACACCACCAGGTATGAAGCACCACCAACCACCTGTATGAACTCTATCAACAGTATAGTAAAGTATGCCCCAGAGGATAAATCCAAGCCCCATCCCTAATGTCCAAAGATTCCCTTGACCAAATGATTTTTCAATGTAACCCATTTTTTTATACCTTCAATTCATTTTAGTTAAGAATATTCTAGATTAATAATTTACTTCTACTCATTAAAAGCTAACTAAATGAAAATTTGCCTAATAACTTCTTTTTATATAGAAAAATCCGATTTTTTGTAAATCTTCGTTTCAAGAGTTATCGATTTATAAACTGCGGTAATACTCGGTTAATATTTTACTTTAATAATGTAAAGCACTTGATTTAAGCTGGTGATATTTTTTTGGAGATGGTTATTAAACAATGAAAACAGAACAGACAAATGATTTAACAATTCCAATTAATGAAATAACCAATTTAATCTTAAGATCCCAAACAACTTTTACTAATAATAATTCAAAAACTGATTTTGTTGATGAATTACTCCAGAAAGAAAAATATCTCATAAGGAAAAATCCTCTATACAAAGGACAACTTGATTATCTTAAAGAAGTTATTTTGATTGATTTTCCAAATATTGATGTTAATCAAGTTGTAGAAAAATTAGATGTTAGACTTAGTATCGCAAAACTCCTTTTAGCAGATTGTAAAAAGGAATGTGATGATTTGGAAAAGTAATCTCAAAAAAAGATTTTTTTGATAGTTAAACCATCTATTTACTAATTAGACAAAGAGGAGAAATCCCTCTTACATATCGGTTATAATTTTATCAACTTCGGCTGTTTTATCTTCCAATACCCATTCATCTGGAATGAATATAGCTGCTGATGAAGTTACTCGAATGGCTTCTTTAACATCAATTTCTAGTGTTTCTAAACTCATTTCACCTGTCATTTCAGTTGGACGGAAAATCCCACAATCAGGACAATACCATCCTGATTTGATATCTTCAGGTCGTGGCTTTTCATCATCAGATAATTTAGCTACAACAAAGTTCATTTTACGCTCACATTCAGGGCATTCAGGATGTTCAACCATATTTATCATATCCAATTTAGTTTTTCTTTTTTTTAATATTCCCATTTTAGCAAATTTAATCCAAAACTGTTTTACACATCCCAATGTACCCTTTTGCTTCAGTGCTAGATTTCTCTATTAATTTTATTAAAGAGTCCTCTTTTGCTTCTTTAGCTTCCTTAAATCCAAGGCCAAACTCTTCCTCTGCTTTTGTGAAAAATTCTATTGCTTCTTTATATTTTTCAGCATCTAAATATTGAATTCCTTGTGTTAGATGGAAATTCCCTAAATAATACTTCCATTGGACTTGCCAACGCTTAAGTAAAATCTGATTTTCATCACTTTTTGGTAGAAGATCGATTGCTTGTTTTAAAGCTTCAGCAGCAAGTTCAAAATGTGGATAGGCTCCTTTTGCATCGTTAGCTTTTTTCAGAAATTCGTTAGCTTTTGCTTCAAACATACTAGCACGTAGCATATGAGAGTAAGCACTCATTAATAAGACATCTTTCTTTTCACTTGAGAGTTTGCTTAAACGCTTATAGAGTTTTGATGCAAAATTGCACTCTTCACTACTTTCAATGAATTTCCCTTCATTGGATAATTTATAGGCTATTCCCCAAGCTTTTGTTGCACGTTCCTTTAATAAAATAAATGAAACATTTTTAATGGTATTATTTTGTTCATTTATCCAAATTGTATAAGAAGGATTAAAATAACTAGCATATAAAAATGCTCGATAACCAGCTAAGTTTTTTTCTTTAGCTAAGTAATAATCCTTATTATTTAATGCCTTTTGTCCTTCAATTCTATTTCTTAAGCCTTGTGCAAAATTTGCTCTTGCTTTTGCATTGTAAATTAGTAATGGTTTCTTTAATTTTTCAGCGACTTCTACTTCTAAAGCATATGCATTTGCTGCTTCCATTAAATTAGCTATTTGTTCATCAACAGTAATTCCTTTCTTTAAAGCAGAACATTCAAATTCCCTTCCTGTTGCAAAAAGATCTAATCGTTCAGCATCTTGTTGATATTCTATTGAAAATCCAGAATTCATTCTTTGAAATCGACTGATATTCTTCCCGCCTTCATTAAATTCTGAAATAGCACCAGCATAATCCCCAGAACGGTATTTTCTTTCAGCATTTATAATCGAAAATAATCCTTGATAAAGATAAAGTAATATTTTTGCTGATGAATCTTCTCCTGTTTCATCTCTTTGTTTAAGTGTTTTTATAATGGTATCAATATATGATACTGCTTCCTGAAGGTTGGTTCTAAACTCGTCAAAAGTAAATGTAGAGGTATTTTGTAATGAAACCGCAGAAGTCATCGATAAATCTCCATGAACTATATACAACATTATTTGTGTCTGTAATTTAAGAAACCTTTGTTTGTGACTAGTCATCAAAAAGAAAAAAATGATGGTTGCAGCTACTGGCAACCTATTGATTTGGTAAAGTAGTTATAACCCTACTATTACCTGTAAGATAGACAGTGTGCTCAGATTGTGATACAAGGGAATCTTTTACATCACTTAGAACGGGATATCGTTTTAACTGCATATTATCAGCTAAATATTTCAAGGCTATTTTTGCTGTGGGTATCGTCAATTCATTTGCTATCCAACGTATTGTGAATGGAAAATATTGGTATTTTTCAAGAATTAATTTGCGTGCTTTCCTTGCTGATTCAAGTCGTATCCCCATTGGGATAGGATTTAATTGGAAAATAAAGCATCGGGTATCACCTTTAACTAATTTCCCTGTACCATTGGTTGCAAATGTCTCTATCGCAAAAGCTTGACCTTCTTCTAATTTTATCCCTTTAGTGCCTTTCACATTTGGTATGGTTATAGGTCCATGTAAGATATTTTGATCTAGCTGATGACCACTCAATTCCCTGATTGGTCTGAAGTCATAGGATCTAATTATATCCTCAATTTCAGTTCCAATTCGATCTGTGATTATTCCTGGTCTAATTAAATCAATTGCTGCTTTTGTTGCTTCTTCGGAAGCTTTAATCAAATCTTGATGACCTTTACCAAAAGATACAGTAAAAGCAGTATCAGCTACATACCCATTTATTTCAACACCACAATCTACCTTTACAATATCACCTTCTGTAATAACTAAAGTATCCTCAGGTGGTGCAGAATAATGAGCAGCGATATTATTAATTGAAATATTAAGCGGAAATGCCCAATTACCGCCAAGCTCTTTTATTTTTGCTTCTCCAGCTTCACATATCTCTAAAACAGAAGTACCAATTTTGACTTTTTCTCGCAATAATTCTTTAACTTTAATTGATATTTGTCCTGCTTTAAGATAGTATTCTAAAGGACCATCATCTTCAGCTTTACCGATTGGTTTTTTCTTAACTACTTTTTTAATTGTTGTAGTAGTCGGTTTTGTGTCTGGTTTTGATGTTGGTTTTACTGGTGTTGTTTTGGAATTAGTAGCAGTCGGTTTTGTGGAAGATTTTGATGTTGGTTTTACTGGCGTTGTTTTAGATTTAGTACTAGTAGGTTTTGTAGAAGATTTTGTAACAGTTGATTTTGTGTTGGTTTTTGTAGTAGTAGTCTTAGCTGGTGTAGAACTTGCTTTTTTAGCTTCTATTGTTGTTTTTGTTTTACTTGCTTTTTGAGTACTTTCAGATTTAGTTTGCTTTGACATTGCTTAAGCTCCTTTATTCTAAATTGAATAGAACATCTTTTCTTATTAATTCTTCTCGTACAATTATATATCAAATATAAAAATTTCATTTAACTTTCGACTAAAAATAACTTCATTGGTATAAAAAATTCATGATTTTAACTAAAATAACGTGAAATATTTTTTCATTTACTTGAAGATGAAATATTAAAAAAAAGAGAAAGTAAAGATAAGAATTAGTTCTTATCTTATTTCTTGTATTTTTTGTAGATTATGAATGAAGCACCAACAAGTCCTAGTATAGCAGCAACTATACCAAAACCTGGAGTTGATACAACTTCACCATAAATAAACCAATATTGGGCTGAATCAATTCTGTTGAAACTTGTATCAATTGCTTGAATGTAGTAGGTGTAATTATTTAGTGTAGTTGAATCGTATGTTAATGTAGCATTACCATTAAAGGTAGTACTTACAGGTTGAAATTGAGTCATTTCTGTTATGGTAAAAACACCATCATCCTTCTTCAAGTATAATCTAGCCATTATATCATCAACATAGTTATAGTTATCTTTCAAACCACAAGTGATTTCTATCCAGCCAGTTTCATTTGAATAACCATTTGGATATCGTTCTTGCATATCTACTACGCCTAGTATTTGTGGAGCAACTATATCTTGGAAGTCAAGATTCACCTGTTTAATGGTTACTGTAGGTTCATATTTTGGACAAAATACAACAGTAACATTTTGTACACCTAATGGCATATCATCAGAGTTGTAAAGGAATAGATAACTCCAATTGCCAGTGTTCATATTAACATCAGCATAGTCATAATAGCCGGCACCATAAGTATCTACCCAACCACCTGTGGATACTCTGATCTCTAAACCATGATAGTAGTCACTGAAATCATCGTATACGTTACCTCTAATTAAATGAGATTCGGTAATTGGATTATGAACTGCATTATAGAAGCTGAATGTAGATTCATCATCATTATTATCCACTATAGCCAGTTTTGCTACACCAATATTCATATCTCTTGCATTATCTCTGTTAGCTTTTCCAACATAGAAATATTGATCAGTTAAGTCACTGAAATCAAGAGCTACGTCATCTGCTTGAGATGGATCAAGCAATCTTACAAATTCTGCTGTGTAAACACCAGCGGCGTGATTGATTGCTAAATCGACATCAGTTTGACTACCAGATGGGGTGTCAGCAAACCAACCTAAGTATGCAGTACCGTTTGGAATTGTAAAGTAATTTGTAATTAAATTTGTACCATTATCATATATTGGTAAGGAACCGTTTGCATTAACGTTTTGGATAAATGGTTTGGTTCCAGCATCTGGATGGTTAGCTCCATCATGCTCATATGCATGAACTTGATCAGTTCTGATAGAAGAAGCAGTCCAGGTCCATAAATCTTTGCCAGTTGCATCACTGAAACCTACAGTGAGCATGTCATCTGCACCTGCATAATTGTCAAACCAAACGTGTGCGGGATCATCGTTACCCCATTTAGACCATTCATTTAGTGCATCACTATATGCAGTACTGTCAAACCATTGACAGGCAACATAAACGTATGTAGAATCATAACCTACTGAAACATTTATGCCTTCAAAATAACCTGATCGATAAGTAGCCCAATCAGCCAAGTCACCATCAACTGTAATAGTTGTGGTAATATCTTCTATCCAGATACCTTTTGATCCTATTGGTGTCCCAACATAAATGTTAGGATCATAAGTTGAGGATTCAAAAACTGGTGAAGAGCCAGAGCTAAATGTTGAGGTTGTAATTTTAACTGCTGCAAATGAACTAGCAAACATTGCTAAGAACAATACAGTAGCTAATATTTTATTCATTTTCATAATTTGAACATCATCCTATATATTCTTTGGCCAAATCTTAGTTCCTAGCTTGTACGCAAGGAATTTAGATGTGCTTGTTCTACTACGAACTTGAGCATATATACTTTGTGGATTGCTTAGACGAGGAATGATTTATTAATATAATAACTAAATAGTTTAAAGGTTGTTTTATTAAATATATTGTTTAGTCGAGTGATTGAACAGTTCACGAACAGTTCAAAGAATCATACGAAAAATGAACGTTTCTGAACAATTCGTTGTTATATTATTCGCCCAAATTCCTTTTCTAAATCTTTTATAGCAATTTTTATAATAGTTGGTCGTCCATGAGGGCAAGTAAAAGGTTTTTTGCAAATACTAAGTTCTTTCAAAATTGTTATTATTTTATTCAAATTAACTGAATCTCCACCTCTAACTACTGAATGGCAAGCCATTTTCTTAATGATCAAATCAATACGTTCATTCAGAGTTTTTAAATTCGGAATCTCATTTCTGATTTCTTCAATCATATTTTTTATATCAAGTTCTGTTAATGAAAAATCCATAATAACAGGCAAGCTTCTAATAATATAAGTGGACCCGCCAAATAATTCAAAATTTAAACCTAATTTTTGAAATTGAAACAAATAATCTTTAATAAATATAAGTTGTTCAGGATTAAAAGAGAAGGTAATTGGTTGTAATAATTCTTGATTTTCTAATTTTGAGTCATCATATCTTTTCATTAATTCTTCATATTTTATACGTTCATGTGCAGCATGAAGATCCACAATAGCTATTCCTTCGCTGCTTTCACAAAGAGCATATAATTGTAATGCCTGTCCCAATGGTTTCAACCAAAATGACTCGGAAAAGAGGATAGTACGAGATTCACTTTGCAATCCTTCAACAGATAATCTAAAACCTAATTCGGAATCTATTGATAAAATTCCTGTTTGATTAGTAATAGAAGGTTTAACTAGTTTTTCAGTCAATTTTTCCTGACCAATACTAGACTGCTCAACAAGACCAAATGGTAATTTTGTTTGAGCGAGTTCTATTTTATCCTTTAATATTGATTTAGAACCACGCCAGAGATCTTCTGAAGCTAAAGCTTTTGTAACAGCTTCGACTACGATAGAATGTATTTTTGATGCATCATCAAATCTTATTTCTCTTTTTGTTGGATGAATATTGACATCTACTTTTGATGCATTAAGTTCAATATTTAGAAACACCATCGGATATCGATTTTTCATTAGAAGTGTCTTATAAGCTTCTTCTACTGCTTCTGTTAGTATTTTACTTTTGACAAATCGTTTATTTACATAAAATATCTCACTCTCTCTTGTAGCTCTTGAAAGGTCCGGTATTGAGGTATAACCAGTAATTCTTGCATCCTCAGTTTCATAAGCTACTGGCAACATTTTTTTGGCTGATTCTACACCAAAAATGGAAATAAATGGTTCAAGAGGATTATTGCTTTTGGGACTATTGATCAACACAGATACTTCATGTAATAATTTAAAATGAATATTAGGTCTAATTAATGCTTGACGAGAAACTATTTCTAGAATATGACCTAATTCAGTTGTTTTTGATTTTAGAAATTTTTTCCTTGCTGGAACATTATAAAACAAATTTCTAACTGTAATGGTAGTTCCTGGTGCACATTCTTTTTCTTCAATAAATTCTAAATCACCTCCTTTAACTCTTATAGTTGTACCTATTATTTGATCTTTCATTCGAGTTAAAATTTCTAGCATAGAAACAGAAGCTATACTTGCTAACGCTTCTCCCCTAAAGCCCAATGAGATGATTTCTTCCAAATCTTCTACTGAACGTAATTTACTAGTGGTGTGAGATTTCCATGCTAACGCAGCATCTTCTTTACTCATTCCAATTCCATTATCTACAATTTTAATCTCATCCAAACCATATCCTTTGATAAAAATAAAAATCTCTGTCGCTTGAGCATCAATTGAATTTTCAATTAATTCTTTTACAACTGAAGCTGGTCGTTCAACCACCTCACCTGCAGCAATTTTATTTATGGTTTTTTTATCAAGCTGAATTATGGTTTGATTACGAGTAGACATAATTGTTCCTCTGAGATTTATTTTACATCTTACTATCTTTTATTTTTTCATTAAGAACCTTTCTTTGGTATACTAAATCAAATTTCATTCTAGAAAATACTTCGACAAAAAAATTGATAAAGGTAAAAGATATCCAGCTGTAGTTTAATTTAATTATTTATAGGTTAATTAGTCTGGTGTAAAAATGGGAAATATTATCATAGCGGGTATTTTCTTAGCAATTCTTTCTTATTCAATGTTAAATATTGGTATGGGATTACAAAAAAAAGGTGCTTCTTGTTTACCTAAGATTGAAAACCAAAGTATTGGTAAAAATCTAAAGAATTTCTTTACAAATAAACATTGGATAATTGGATTTCTATTAGTACAAATTCAATGGGTATTTCTTTCAATGGCTCTTGATTTTGCTTCTGTTTCAATTGTTACACCAATGATGAGTGTTGGTATGGTTGCATTAGTTATTTTTTCATATTTTTATTTGAAGGAACCAATAGCAAAAATAGAGATGATTATGATAGTTACCATTATAATAGGAATAGCTATTTTGGGTGCGACTACACCAAGAGGGGAAACTGATCATGATTTAGAGTTTGTTTTAGAACGAATGTCAACCTTAGGAGCAATAATCTTTTTAATTATATCATTTACAATTTCCATTTTGTTGCTCGTTTTATGTATTTTACGAAAATATAAGAATGCGGATATTTTATTCAGTATTTCAGCTGGAATAACAGATGCATTGGGAGCAATTTTCTTACGAGCTGTTATGGGAGGAGCAGATTTCAGAAACACAGGTGTTGCTAGTGATGCTGTTACCCGTTGGGGATGGTGGGTAATTATGATATTAATGATTATTTTAAATGCAACAGCAACAATATATTTACAAGTAGCATACCAAAAAGGTAAAGCTGTAATTGTTGCACCAATATTTTCTGTTTTTGCAATGATGACGCCTGTTTTTGGTGGAATAATTATTTTCAATGAATGGAACGTCTATATCACTGAAGAAAAATTAGGGTTAATGAGTGGTAAGATTATTGCATTGGTTATTATTGTGATAGGGGTTATAATATTGTCAAGATTTAGTGCACGAAAGAGAAAATTTGAAACATGTGAAATTGGTGTTGAAACCTCTGTAGTGAAAACTGAAGAAAAACTTGAAGTGATCGAAAATAAGGAAACTAAAAATAATTAATCCATTACTAATTAATGAAGAACGTTTACTTTACTTTCTCATGATTCTTTAGAATTCTTTGACGAATAGAATGTAGTTTATTCATTGCTTCTATTGGTGTAAGATTCTCAAGATCCATTTCCTTAAGTTCCTCAATGATTTCTTCGTTTATTCTATCTATTTCATCACGTTGTGATTGTTTAAAAATACTCTTGCTAAGTAGTAAATTTGCTGCTTCCTTAGAACCTGCTACTTGACCAAATAGATCAGTTTGTATTGATCCCATTGTGATACTTTTCTTATCACCAACAACTTGTGCAGTTTCACTATTTGTCTGCAATTCAAGATAGATTAGAATCTCTTTTGCTCTATTTATTACAGCATCAGGCATTCCAGAAAGTTTGGCTACCTGAATACCATAGCTCTTATCAGTTCCACCTTTATGAATTTTATAAAGGAATAATATCTTATCTTCAGTTTTCTTTACATCAATATGGTAATTTCGTACTCGCTCGAGATATTTTTCAAGATCAATTAATTGATGATAATGAGTAGCAAAAAGGGTTTTAGCTCCTAAGTAACTTGAATTATGAATAAATTCTGCTACTGCCCAAGCTATACTTACTCCATCGAAAGTAGAGGTTCCGCGACCAATTTCATCTAGGATTAGGAGACTTCTTTTAGTGGCATTATTTAAGATATTTGCTGTTTCATTCATCTCTACTAAGAAAGTTGATAGTCCCTTTGAGATATCATCAGAAGCACCAATTCGCGTAAAGATGCGATCGACATAACCAATTATTGCTTTTTCAGCTGGAACAAAACAACCTATTTGAGCCATTAGAACAATTAGAGCTACTTGTCTGATATAAGTAGATTTACCAGACATATTTGGGCCAGTAATAAGTAATAATTGTTCAGTATCATTATCAAGAAAAATGTCATTCGGGATAAAAGGATGATCAAGAGCCATTTTTTCTACAACAGGATGACGACCTTGGGTGATTGATATTTTCAGAGAATCATTAACCACAGGACGGATATAACCATTATTTCGAGAAACTTCTGCAAAGGTAGTTAAGCAATCAAGTTCAGCAATTTTATCGGCATTGTTTAGTATTATAGCTATTTCATTATAAACAGCATCTCTAACTTCACAAAATAGTTTGTATTCTAAATCATTTATCTGATCTTTAGCATTCAATATCTTTGTTTCATAATCCTTTATTTCGGGGGTGATATACCGCTTGCCGTTTGTTACTTCTTGTTTCAAAATATAGGATTCTGGAACGAGATTAAGATAATTATTACTAATTTGCATATAGTAACCTAATACTCGGTTGTATTCAACTCGTAGAGCTTTTATTCCTGTCTTTGTTTTTTCTTCAAGCTCATAGTTTAGTATCCACTTTCTCCCGCCTTCGGAAAGATCTCTTAGTTTGTCCAACTCCTCATTAAAACCATCTTTAATTATTCCCCCTTCTTTAATGGTAATGGGGGGATTTTCTTTAATTGCTTTCTCAATCTGTTTTACAAGTGGTATAAGAGCATCTAATCCTTTATTGATTCTTTTAACAGCACTTGAAGTGAGTGATTTGAGAATTTTTTGAATATTTGGAATAACCATTAGAGAATTTTTTATTGATATTATATCTCGAGCATTTGCTCTTTTAAGAGAGACCTGACTAGCCAAGCGTTCAAGATCTTGTATTGATCTTAATATGGTACGTAAATCCTCTCGAGCAAAAGAATTGTTTACAAATTCATCTACAGTATCTAATCGTTCATTTATTGTCTGAACGTTAAGGAGAGGTCGACGCAAAACTTTTCTGATAAAGCGCCCACCTAATGAAGTGCAACTTTTGTCCAAGATTTCGACTAACGTTCCTTTTGTAGAATTATCACGTACATTTTTTGTAAGTTCCAAACTTCGATATGATGCTGGATCGATTATCATATAACCTTTAGTTGAATACAAAGTCATATTACGAATATTATCCAAGTCTGTTTTTTGTGTCTCCATAAGATAGTCCATTAATGCTCCAGCAGCAGAAATTGCACAAGGTTTATCTTCACAACCAAAACCTTCCAAGGTTTTTGTTTTAAAATGCTCATTAAGTAGCTGATAGGAATTATCAAAAGAAAAGCGGTAATCTTCAAGATTGGTTATCATTACACCCGAGAGTGTTTCAAAAATCCTTTCATCCAAGTTATTCTTTTCAGGAACAAGACATTCTTTTGGATCTATACGATTTAACTCAATCAACAATTCCTCTAAAGCATCATCTTCAACAAAGTGAGTTACCCTGAATTCCCCTGTGGAAATATCAGCAAGAGCTAAACCATATTTTTTCCCTTTTTCATAAATTGAGATAATATAATTATTTTCACTTGATTCCAGCATCGCACTTTCAGTTATTGTTCCTGGAGTTAGTATTCTTATAACCCCGCGTTTAACTAATCCTTTAGCTTCACTAGCATCTTCGAGTTGGTCAACAACAACCACCTTGTATCCGTGTTTTACCAAGGTTGACATATAAGCATCTACAGCTTTTGCAGGAACACCAGCTAATGGTTCTCCAGCTCTTTTAGTTAAAGTAATACCTAAAACTCGTGCACCTAATTTAGCATCATCTCCGAAGAGCTCAAAGAAATCACCTACTCTAAACATTATTAAGCAATCTGGGTATTTGCGTTTGAATGTTTTATATTGGCGCATCATTGGTGTTGCTGAAGATGACAAGTAATAAACTCCTAAGTTATTTTGATTGCCTCAATATCATGAGGTATTATTAAATTTTCTTTGATTCCCTCATCAAATTAATAACCATTTCCACTTTTAAATACAAAAATCTGATGTTATTTTAATGATTAGTAATATAAAACATTCTAAAATTATTTGCTAATACTTAAAAGTGAAATTGATTGATAGTAATTCAGAGTTACTAATCATTTGGGAATGATCATATGAGTGAAAAATTAATTAAAGAATTAGAAGACTTTTTATCTCCCTATGTTCAACAAAGATTTGATTATTCTAATGCCCCAATGGGAGGATTAGCGAAAGCATTAATGGGTGGACGTATAAATCAAATTCAGCAATACGTCATTTGGATTATGAGGGCATTCATTCGTTGCATTTTAAGTACAGAAAAAGACATCTATTTACGAGATATTGTATCTGTTACTATTGCAGAAGCTTATACTATGATGCAATTTACCCCTATGAGGAATATCCATACTTATAATGCTGAAGGAGCAGCACAATTTGACCTTATTATCGAAGCTGAAATTCATAACTGGCTGCTATATTTAGTAGAGCATGAAAAACTACCAGGAACTTACAATAGATTCAGCGGAGTATATAAAGGAAGTTTGTAATCAAATACTTTCAGCTAACTCTAGCTGAAACATTATTCTTTTATTTTTTAATAGCAATTTATACATGAGAGTGAGATTAGTTGATTGAATTTCCTGAAGCTGTTATCATTACTAAACAAATGGAGAAAATACTAGTAGGGAAACAAATTAAACGTGTTGCCTTAAACAATTATGATGGATTGGTTAATCAAGGCTTCATGCATTTAAAACCCGAGGAATATGAGAAAAGATTAGAAGGGAATACTATCGATTCAGTATTCCATATTGGGAAATATTTTCTATTTACTTTGAAGCCTACTGAATATCTCTTTTTCTTTGGATTTGAAACAAGTGGACAAGTACTATTTCATAAAGATCATAGTACTCTGCCGGATAAGTTCACTATTAAATTAACATTCACTGATACTACTATGTTAACAATTAGGATTATTGCTTGGGGATTCATTCATGTTGAACCAATGGAGTTTTTTAAAAATCATAAATATATCAGTCTTGAAGGATATTCCCCTCTAGATGAAAAACTAACTTATAATGAATTCAATAAATTACTTGATAATCATTTAAAAAGTATCAAGACTTTTTTTGTAGGACAAAAGTATGTGAAAGGTATTGGGAATGGTTATTTGCAAGATATTTTCTTTAAAGCTAAAATTCATCCTAAAAAGAAAGTAGGAGATTTATCAGAGGGGGATCGCAAAATACTTTATAACAGTATGCAGGAAATTATAAAAGTGGCAATTGAAAAAAATGGGAGGGATACAGAGGTTGACTTATTTGGTCAACCAGGTAGCTATATACCTATATTAGACAAACGAATGATTGATCAACCTTGTCCAATTTGCAAAACAATAATAGTAAAATTACCTGTTGATGGATCAGCTGCTTATATTTGTCCCAATTGCCAAAAATTGTGACATTATTTCTAGAAATACCGATTCCCAAATAAAGGGATAAATAAAAACAGATTCTCGAGTGAAATAAAATGTCTAATTTAGAATTTATAATTGGGAAAAAAGAAGAAATCCCTAGTAAGTACCTTCTAGATTTATTTGAATTAATGCAGAAGAATCGAGAAGAGATTTTAAAAATTAAACCCCCTACACTTGAATTTTTTAAACAAAATTGGATTGTAGCTTTACCAGAAGAAGAAATGAAACAATATGTTATTGCAGTTAATGATGAAAAAATTGTAGGTTACGGTTATTTTTCCTGGAATATAAAATATGATAATCTAGATAGAGGCTATTTTTGGCTTTTTGTTTTAAAAGAGGAGCGACGGAAGCATCTTGGGACAAAAATCTTACAGCAATTGATCAGACTGTGTCCCCCGCAAGTAACGATTATAGGTACTGAGATTTTTGAAAATTCAGACGGGAAAGAATTTATTAAAACTTTCAAATCGAAGGAAAAATATATTGACGTTTTAAGTTCTTCAAATATAACATTATTTGATCCTAAAGAAGTACAACAAGAAGCAGAAAAACTAAGGCTCCAAGCATTAGAAAAGGGTTATGAAATAATCTTCATTGATGAATGTGAATTTGTTCTCCATTTGGATTTACCAAAATATATTCAAATGGTTGAAGAGATTTGGAACGATATGCCTCGAGAGGAATTAACCTATGAAGATGATGTTTTGACCATAGAAAGATTTCTACAGATGGTTCAAAGGGAGCAATTATATGGCGCTCACAAATATACTTTTGTAGCAATTCATAAGGAAACAAACACACCAATTGGATTAACAAGCTCTGTGGTAAATAAATATCATAGTGATATTGCTGAGCAATACGATACAGGAGTGTTGAAAGAGCATAGAGGAAAAGGTCTTGGTTTAGCTTTGAAATATCAAATGCTAAATAAATTACTCAAAGACACGGAAGCTAAATTCTGGAGAACAGGTAATGCTGGAAGCAATGAATATATGTTAAGGATTAATAGATTAATGAAATATGAACCTTATACCAGAGTTTTCATTTATGAATTTCCTAAAGAGGATTTAGAAAAGATGTTGAAGTAATGTTTCTATTTCCTTTAATTTATATAGGATTGATTCTTATGATATTTGTATAGATAATCTAGGAAGATAGAACTAATTGAACGCTAAGAAATTTGATGATAAGGAAATTAATCCTGTGCTTAACAAACGCTTTAGAAAAATTGATGATCCGAATTATTCTTTCTTTGATGAAGAATTTAAGCGATATAATTTTATGAAACGAATTTTAGTGATTTTCCTTGCAGGAGGTACCCCCTTATTTGTTCTTGGGTTAACACTATTAATTTTAGGAAATATTTTTGGTATCATTCCAATAACTTTTGGTGGTTTAGCAGTTATGATGCTAATGTATCTTCCTATTTTTGTTATTGATCGTAAGAAATTCAAGTTTGTCTTGAAAATGCGAGATTTGAAAAACATCGATGCTTTACTTCAAGCAGCTAGGAAATATAGTGTTTCTAATGGTTTTTTAGATCAAGAGCGAGCAAGATTAGCAACTTATCTTTTAGTAGATTTCAAATCTAAAGAGGTAGCCTATATACTTAAAGAGCGTTTATCACAGAAAAAACCATTAAATGTTCAAGATTTACTCAGAGTATTTTATCTATTAGCTATTAAGTTAGGATATGCAAATCATATTGAATTATTCTATGGTTTGGAGAGAGATATTGATTTGGGAAAACAAAAGAAATTTGTAATGGAAGCTGATCATGAAATAGTTGTACCAATAACTAAAATATATTATCTTGAAGGTATACCTGAAAAAGCACGATGTATGGTTTCTGGTTTACAACTTGATTTCTTTGCAGATGAGATTGTTGTTTGCCCATATTGTTCTGCTTGGGCTAAAAAAGATTTGCTTTTTTCATGGTTAAGTGAAAATAGCTTCTGTCCCGTTTGTCAAAGAGAACTACATATAGAAGATTGCCCTATCGTTCAGATTGCTCCATCTAAAAAATGATTCTAAATTACTATAAAAATAAATTAAATCAACATTTGAATTTAAGGAATTTTTAGAAGTAGGTAAATTAAATGATCAAATTAATATTTGAAAGCAAACCCCCATCATTTCTAGCATCGGTGCTTTAGTCGGATTCACGAACTACCATTAATTGATCTTTATATTTACGTTATAAATAATGGAAGTCTTATCATATATAAACACTTACTTTATAATGGATTGATGATTCAAGAATTCATACTATTATACAGTTATAAAGAATTGATTTTGAAATCTGATTGTAATATTCACTGATATATCAAAATTATTCAAAAAAAATAAAGTATTCAAAGAATTACTTTTTAAAAAAAAACTAGGTGGAAAAAGAACCAATTAAGAAGCAGGTTTCTTCATCCATCTTATAAAGAAAAATAATGCTATACCTGAGCCTATAAGCCCAGGTACAGATAATATAGGTACCCACATAAAATCATCAGTGAAATCGCCTATTGATACAAAACAGAATATTATTCCTACCAAACTTGGAATCATAGCTAGTGCTATAAGACCTATTGAGCCAATAAATATACCTACTTTAGAATATTTATTTTCTTTTGGATTGGGAGCAAGTAGTCCTGTTATAATAGCAACTATAAATCCTATTATTGGCAAACAAGTAAAACCTGTAATGCTACTCACCAAAGAAATTAATCCTAAACCTGAGCCTTTTTCAGCCAAGGAAGAACCATCTTCTGTAGCGATGGTTTTGGTTTGTTTTCCAAATGATTTTCCGCAACCATTGCAAAACTTAGCTGTTTTCTCGTTTTTATGTCCACAAGTTTCACAAAACTTAACATTTTCTTCGGGCATTTTTTTATTCTCCACCTTAATTATTTAGGAAGTTTAATTCGATTACTATTAAATGAAAAACTTATATACTTTATGTAAAAAGAACCAAAAAAGTAAATGAAAAATATTTAAGAGTTTTTAACGGGGTTTTTAGCGAACTATATATTGTCAAATATAGTATTTTTTATTGATACTCATTCAATTATAAAAAAAGGAGTGAAAAAGTATGAGTAAGGATATTAAGAACGTTTATCCGCAAATCCTTGCCTTTTCAACCATTTCATCAGATGGAATGTTAAAAATAAAAAAGAGAATTTTGAAATACCTTAATTTAAAAAATGAAAAATCACTCTTTCTCTCACTAAATGATGAGATTCTTCTTTCAACCTCAACAGGGTCTGAACAATCAATACTTGAAAATCACACAATACAATTATCTACAAGTGTACTATCAAAATTAGAAATTCAGGATAAAGCAACAATTTGTTTTATCCAGCGACCTAAAGCTGTAGCGTTAAAAAAATTCGATGTAATTATTGGAGAAAGTATTTTCCCACAAATAACTGATATTGAAACCACTCAGACTGTATTAAGACGAGTAGAAACCTTTGTTGAACCTGAATTAATATATAATAAATTAATAGAGCAAATTTCTCGGTATAAACTGAAATTTAATCCAAAAAGCTATTGGAAAGATAAAGAAACTTTTTCAGCTTGGAAAGCTCTTCATTTGATGGGAGTGGAAATAAATAGTCAAGAATTACAAAGCAAATTAATTCAAGATAGATTAATGACCCAAGAAGCAAATGGCTCATGGGGGGATTTGATAACAACTGCAAAAAATCTACTTGAATTATCCGAATTAGGTATGAGTAGCAATTATCCTCAAATACAAAAAGCGATCAAATGGTTAATGGATCGTCCTGAATCAAATTATAATCCTGGAATGTTTTTCTTAAAAGATGAATTGATTGATGAACAAAAAGAAATAATTCGAAAAAGAAAAGAACAGTCTAGTGGGTCTCGTGAAAGATTTCGCAAACGATTAAGAACGGAAATGAAACTAATAAGTTCATCTAATTATTTACATTTTAATCCTTGTGGACCTAGAATTATGTGGCCAAACGCATTAGTTCTCGAAAGTCTTTTAGCTATAGGGTATGAATATCATGAAAGAGTAAATTCTATTTTTGAAACATTATTATTGAGCAATTGGTGCGAATGTGCTTATCAACATGGTTTAAGTGCTATGAAAAGAAAGAAACCATTCACAATGAATGATATAGAAAAATTTGAACAACAAACAGATTTTGAATATCGTCATGGAGGATTGAAAAATCTTCAATTGTTAATGGAGCTCCCTAAAAATCATCTGGGACGTATTACTGAAGACAAAACTGAAAAAACTACAGAATATAAATTAAAAATGCCAATTCAAATTCAAGGTTGTGAACTAATTTCAACCCAAGCACTAGGTCATGCGAAAGGTGATACTATACGACGATATGCAGAAGCTCATTTAAAACGCTTTGTTGTAAGGTTCTTTAATGCACTAAATTATCCAAATGGATTAACAGAACTTATGAACAATGGTCTGTCTCCTTTTATTATTTTGAGTACTTTTGCAAAATATAATTCTGTTATTGCTAAATTAGGCATTATTTTAGCGATTCCATGGTTAATTGAAAATCAAAATGAAGATGGTACCTGGGGGGATAAGGTATTATCTAAAGAGAGTGCAACATTAACCGTTTTAGAGGCATTGAGAAGGATTAATTTTCCTCTACTCTTAGAAACACCACTGTTGTCCCTCCTTAAATAAAATACTTGCTTTTCTTGGAGTCTAATACATCATTGCTTAAATTCTTGCGTTCCTTAAAATATTTGAAGAATTCAGTTAAATCATTAATAGTAATAACTTGATCTTGACAGGTTGTTAAACATCGCATACATTTAATGCAAAGACTCTCATTAGCTTCACCCGTTTCAGCATTAAAAGCTTGCACGGGACACAATTGTTCACAATCAAAACACATACTACAGGTTTTCCCTCCTCTTGAGGGATGTGAGATCATTGATGGCTTTTTTGGTTGTTTACTTGCCTCACTTCGTCTTTCTAATAAGACATCAAGGTCCTCAGGTTTTTCAATATTTACTTCTTCGATTTTTCCTAGAAGTAATTTTTTGAGAATTTCTTCAACAAATTCCTGTGCTATATGAAAATCAGCATTATTTGGTCGTCCTTTCATTAAATTGAAACCTTGACCTACATTATAAGTGTGTTTGCCTAAAAATTCACCAGAAGCTAGAACTCTAAAACCTTGTTGATTTAGTAATTCTTTGGTGGTAAAGTGTGCTACTCCAACTGATCGACCACCATATGTGAAATATTGGATACAATTTTTTCCTTCTTCCTTTATGTTTTTTAACCATTCTTGAATAATAATTGGTACAAAAGAACCATAAACTGGAAATCCAAATATGACAATATCGAATTGCTCAAAAGAGATGAATTTTCGATCTGAATAAGAAGTAATATCATATTCTACAACTTCAATCTTATTTTTTTGAAATTCTTCTTTTAGTATTTTAGCTATTTGAGCTGTATTACCTGTTGCAGAAAAATAAACTGATGCTAATCTCATTGGTGATCACTTTCTTCATCTTCTAATTTTGATTGTTCTAAAGAATCATAGACTTTTTTGTTCCCATTCTTGTTATTTCATATATTTTGTTAATAAAGTCATTTTCATATTCCCGCTCGCTGCGCAATTTCTTTCCAATCAATCTCATTAGGTTTAGCAAGATTATTAATGAAAAACCCTAATTCATCGCTTCCTCTGTAATGAAAACCCAATACAGTGGCATTCTCTCCAAAAAGATGCCATAATTTACTCAATTCCTCTTTTTTCTGATTTGGTTTTCTATGATGTTCAATAGAAGCTCGAATAATACGTCTTGCATATTCTATAGCAAGCTCTACAGTAGAAAATCCCTCGACAATATAATCTTCATCAGGATCAAAGTAAAAATTATCTATGATTAAAACTGAATAAGTCTTTGGTTGCTCAGACATTATTTAAACAATCTCTAGTCATCAGAAGAGATTGTTCTTTAATTAATATTTCAGTCCATGTTCTACGTAGAATTTTAACAAGGTCAATGCTTCACCCCAACCTGTTGCGCATTCTAAACATCGTTTATGGCCTTCTTTAGTATCCTCGTATCCATGTTCTTTTAATGTAATAATTGTTCCCTCATCAACTTCTTTGAAGTCCATTTCAACAGTAGTATAATGATCTTCCCACCATTTGAAAACGAAACGCTCAGGTACTTTTACTTCGAGAATTGGTGCTTCTGATTCAGTAGTCACTTTATCAGGACCCCAATCAACCCATTTAAAGATAATTTTACCACCAGGTTTCCTATCAATAATTGAACCTTTAGTGAACCAACCATCCAAACCATTAGCTGTGGTTATTGCATCATAAACCTTTTTTCTATCAGCTTTAATTAATGTTTTATGAATTATTGGTGTATCAAATATACTCATTTTATCACCAAGTATAGCTTATCACTGAATCTTAAATTATTAATTGTTAAAAAAATAATAAAAATTGGTTGAATAATATCATTTTATACCTCTAAATAAAAAAATCCTATGGTTTAAATTCAAAAGTAGAAAATAATGGGCAGTAAAATTATTCAAATTTTGGTAGCTTTTCTTTAGATATTTGATATTTTTCAAAAACCAAATCTATTGCTTTTTTAGAGAAACTTTCAAGTGTTACTGGTAAATCATATGCACCGAAATTCACGTGCCCTTTTTCTTCAAATGCACAAATGAAATGAGTAAAACCTCCTAATTCGCTAAATAGATTATTCCTTTCTAAGGAAACATAATAAATTGGTTCAATCGAATCTTCTTCATAAAGTAATAACATATAATCATATTTTATTTGTCCAACAGCTTCGATTTGATCAATTAAAGCAGCTCGATATTTATCAAAAGTATATTCCTTTTCTATTTTAGCTGTTACTACTGCGGGGATATATCTTTTTTCACCCGTTGTTTTATAATAATTAGATAGAAGTAAGATACATACCGGGTCATTCTCATATCCTTTTTTGAAAACCTCAGCAGCACCTTCAATATCATGCTTATTAGTAAGAAGTAATTGTCCTAGATTCAATGATACTTTTGTATAATCAGGTTTTATTTCAAGCGCTTTTCGATATGTTTTTTCTGCTTCCTCAACTTTCCCTTCTTGATGATACAATACACCAATATTTAGATAAACGCCTACATCATAAGGATCTATTTTGAGCACTTCTTGATAAGCATCAATTGCTCCTTTAAAGTTGAGCTGGTAACGAGAAACTAATGCAAGGTTAAACCAACCATCTTGCGATAGAGGATCTAGTTTAACTAACTTGTGATAAATTTCTTCTGCTTGTTTAAATTGATTCATTAAACTAAAAGTTAAACCTAATTCAAATAAAATCCATGTATCATCTGGTACGATCTCTAAAGCTTTTTGTAATGCTTCAATAGCGCCTTCATGATCCTTTTTTTCGTTTAATACTTTCCCTAAATTTGCCCATGCTCTGACATTTTGAGGATCATTTTTAATCATTTCTCTATAATCTTGTTCTTCTTCATCTAAAGTCATTTTAATTCCAACTAATCTCACTATTAATAGTTTATTTTCTTATTAACTGATAAAAGAGTTTCCTTCTAAATTAAGCATTATTTACCTGTTTATAAATCGAAAAAAAAGTCTTATATTTCATATAACATCATTCATTATTAAGGTAGGAAAAAATGACTACTAATGATAAACAGGGTATTTGGATCAGTAGTGGATTGTTATCCCAATTTGCTAGTACTTGGAAAATGCTTAGAAAAGCAATTGAAAATGTTCCAGATGAATATTGGTATACAACTAATAAAGAATGGACTTACTCCTATACAGCATATCATATTATTGAAACGCAGGAATTTTATTTAAGAAATGATCCAGAAGGTATGGTATGGGGTAAATTACTTGGTGGAGATATAAAAAATGAAAATATACCTGCTGTTGAAAAATATCCCTCTAAGATTATTCTTATAGATTATTTGGAAAAAATTGAACAGGAAATCACTGAGTATCTGAAAAATATTAGTTATGAAGAATTAGTTCAAAAAGATGGTTTCAAATGGTTTAGCTCTGTTTTTGAAAAATTACTCTATTTACTTCGACATAATGCCCATCATTTGGGAGAACTAGGACGTATGCTTCGAGAATGGGATTGTGAACGAATGCGGTGGCAATAGTTTCACAAAATCATTTTAATTTTATTAGAAAAGGTACGAAATCTTTTTGACCGATAATGTTTCACTCAAGATATGAAAAATTATACCGAAAAAATCCTACCTTTGATACCAAAACCTATCGTGGTGAACGTTCTACCCTGCACCTTTCAATTTACAAAGGGAATCAAAATATTTGTTATAGATGAATTAGAAAACATAGGAAGACAATTACAAACCTATCTCTCAGCAAAATTTGGTTGGGAAATTCCATTAGTAAAACAAAAAGACACTGATAAATTGATAGTTCTTGAATACAATGATGATATCTCTCTCCCAAGAGAAGGTTATCATATTAATGCTGATGAGGAGATTATTTACATTACAGGAGTGCATGCACAAGGGATTTTTTATGGAACTCAAACATTAAAGCAATTAATTGTATTAAAAAATGAAAATGATGGGGAAATAAAAGAAGAGAAATGGGAAATGCCTTGCGTTCTAATACGAGATTATCCTCGATTTAGCTGGAGAGGATTTATGCTTGATGAAGCCAGGCATTTCATGGGAACAGGAAATGTAAAAAAGATTCTTGATTTAATGGCTTTCCACAAATTAAACAAATTCCATTGGCATCTTGTAGATGATCAAGGTTGGCGTATTGAAATAAATCAGTATCCTAAATTAACAAAAATTGGTTCTAAACGGATATTAATGGTAAAAAGAGGGGAGCAACCAATAGATGGAGATCAATCAGTTTATGGTGGGTACTATACACAAAAAGAGATCAAGGAAATAATACAATATGCTCAAGAGAGATTTATTGATATTATACCTGAAATTGAAATGCCTGGTCATTGTGTAGCAACTCTAGCAGCCTATCCTGAATTGAGTTGTACGGGAGGTCCATTTAAGATTCCCACAAGATGGGGTATTTTCAAAGATGTTTACTGTCCAGGAAAAGATCTGGTATATGAATTTCTTGAGAATGTCTTGAAGGAAATCATTGAAATTTTTCCATCAAAGATTATCCACATAGGTGGAGATGAAGTAATTAAAGCAAGATGGAAAAAATGTCCTGATTGCAAATCAAAAATTGAAAAAGAAAATTTAGCCAAAATTAAGGATCTCCAAGTATTTTTAACGAATTATTTTGCGAATTATCTCGAGAACAAACACCGATATTTAATGGGTTGGAATCAAATTCTTGATGAAAATTTAACTGAAAATGCTATAAGTCAATATTGGTTTGGTAAAAAGAAAAAATTACTTTATTACCTTAGAAAGGGTAGAAAAACTGTTATGACTAATTATTTACAAACTTATCTTGATCATCCCTATAAAATCATCTCTGTAAAGAAAGCATATGATTTTGAACCAATTCCTAGCGAATTGGAAGTTGAATTTCACTCAAATATTCTTGGTTTAGAAGCACCATTATGGACTGAACGTGTTACCTCAATTGAAAGATTCAATTTTCAAGTCTTCCCTAGATTAACTGCTTATGCTGAAACAGCTTGGACCCCTAAAGCACAAAAGAATTTCAAATCATTTTTTGCCAGGCTTGTTGATTTTATGAAACAGCTAGAAGAAGATTTTGACGTTAAAAATAGTCTAGCTAACAATAATTACGATTAGTTAGTCTATCAATAAAGTAATAATAGTTTCAGCAATCTCTTGTAAAATTTGCTTAATATCATGAAATTCATACCTCGATTAATTATCCGAGGTTGAAATTATAGTTGACTCTTATTAAGAATCAAAAGATAGAGGAATCATTCAGTTTAATTAAAGATATTGATTTTCTGAATGAACATTTATTTTACAATAAACCATTGCCAAAAAGGTTTAGTGATCCTATTATAGAGCGTTTTCTCTCTAGACAAATACAATATGGTAATTCTATAGGACAATTTTCTTTAACGCCAAATGATTATTTAGAAGGCAGCATTCTATTTACTGGTGAAAAACTACATACTAAATTAGCTATTAGGAGCATTACCGGTCAAGAAATTTGTAGACATATATCTCTATTTGCTAGCAAGAATGAAAAAACTGAACTAGTTTTGGAATTAGCTGATAAATGGTTGACGGATTCTTGTTTTGCGGAATTTTGTTCTACAGGTGAATGTTGTCATTCAACAATTGGATTTATGAGGTATCTTAATACACTAAAATGTCATAATTATGAATCAATTCTCATTAATTTTATCGAATTATTAGCTCAACATCGTAACAAAAAGACTGGATGGGATAAATTTCCCTTCTATTATACATTATTAGTTTTATCTGAAATCAATCTTCCTGAAGCAAGAAATGAATTATCATTCGCTTTACCTTTGTGCGAACAGAATTTTGACAAAATTGAAAATGTGAATATTCACACACAGAGACGATTGGATATTCTTCGTAAGGTTTTTTCAATTTGTCAGTATGAAATGACTCATTTTATTACAATTTCTTCATTACCAACTCAGCAAATGTTTGACTAGTTTTAACAATACTCTCATCATATCCTGGAAACATAATTTGGAAATAATCGAATCCAAGATTATTTAAGTATCTAAAACGTTCAATAAGATCTTCTGGAGTTCCTACCCAAGAACCAGGAGCATCTTGCTTTACTCTTTCTTTTATTTGGTCTAGAGGTCTATTATATCGTTCAGCTGTCTCTTTGAGATACTTTTCTATTTCTTCTTGGGATTCAGAAACGAAGAGGGGTATTCCTACCGCAAACAAACTTTTACCTAATTCATTATAATCTCTACCAGCTACTTTGCAATGAGCTTTCAATATCTCAAGTGATCGCTCAAGATTAGGTCTCAAAAAGAAATTACAATAGTCAGCATATTTAGCGACCATTTTAAGAAGTATCTTCTCACCCATACCACCGATCATAATTGGTGGATGAGGTTTCTGTACTGGTTTTGGTGCTGAAACAGCATCTTCCAATTGATAATATTTACCGGTAAATGTTACCCTTTTTTCCGTCCAAAGTCGCTTAATAATAACAATTGCTTCCTCCATTTGATACAAGCGTTCTGCTGTTGAAGGGAAGGGTATACCATAAGCTTTGTATTCCATTTCTTTCCATCCAGCACCAAATCCAAAGAATAATCGTCCATTGGAAATCATATCAACTGTAGCAGCCATTTTAGCTAAAACAGCGGGATAACGATAAGAATTACATGTTACTAGTGTTCCCAGTTTGATTTTCTTAGTTACTGCAGCAAGAGCGGAAATAAGACTCCAAGCATCCATACAATTTCTTTCTTCAGATTTTCCATCTAAAAAGAAATGATCACTACTCCAAATAGAATCATAACCTTGCTTTTCTCCTTCAAGCGCAATTTTTTCTACTGTTTTATAATCAAACCCAAGTTGTGGTTCTATCTGTATACCGAATTTATTAGTCAATTAACTCAACTCTATTACCTTATATCATAATATAAATGCAAATAGGTAAAATAAATAATTCCTATATCGATTAGTAGAATGGTAAACATTTCTAATTTATCAAGAAATTTTCAATTTTCATTTGTAATGTTTAATATATTCATAACCCCATATATCATTTGAACAAACTTATGGAGTTTATAGAAAGAAATTTGATTGGAAATTTTGATTCATACTGCCCATTTTGTGGTATAAATATTGAAAGAGATTCAAGATATTGCCATAACTGTGGAGCTTCTTTAGAACATGAAAAAGTAGAAGATTCCTCCCCATCTATTAGAATTATATCCGAAAGACCATTATCCGAGTTTCCTAATATTGATATAAAAGCATTACAACAAAAGCATCAAACAAGACCATTATCAGCTTATCATCAAGGGAATTACCATTTACAAAATTCTAGTTATAGTTCAGCGCAAAATACCGCCAATTATACTCCTAAAATAAAAAAGCAAAATGACGGCTTAGGAGTAATCTCATTAATATTTGCTATTCTAGCAATTACAAGTATTTTACCATTCATCGGAAGTATTGTGGCTATTATATTAGGTGGCGAGAAATCCGGCACTGTAGGAATAATTGGTAGAATTATAGGGATATTTTCATTGATTATCTATTCTGTTCTTGCAATCTTGATTATTCTCTAAAGTTATATATTAAATGTAAACAATATGAGGTGGATTCATCGATTCGCCTCAAAATTACTATTATTTATATCACACTACGTTCTTTTCAGTACTGCATCTCTAGTTATAACGATTAAAAATCATAGAAAATAAATAATATAGTTTGTAAAGATTAATTAAATATTTTAATTTTCAACTACTTTCTTCAATTAAATCCTTGCTTTTCTCCTCTAAAAGAAAGGAAGCGAAAAATTTGACAGCTTCAATATTTCTATCTACTACTAGAGGTTTCTTTCCTTTTGAGATAATTTCTATATTCTGATTCATCCATATGAATCAAATCTTCATTTATTTAATTCAGCTTTCTTAACAACTTCCTCGGGGATATGAATTGCAAACAAACATCTTTCATTGCCATCAAGTATAGTTTCAATAACCTCAACATCAACTGGTTGATCCAGAATTACATCCCATTGATTTTTATAATAACCTGCACTACATTTACAGAATTTTGGGGACACCATTACTACTCCCGATTTCAATGCTTCTCTAACCCATGAACAATGACAATAATAGTACTGTTTCATTCTTACATCAGTTTCACTTAGAAATTTCTTAGTCATATAAGGTATTTTCTCAACAAAAACAATATTCCCTTTTCTTAACCCACCTTCTATTTTAGGATTTCCCCTTATATAATCAACTACTTCATCATCAACTTCTTGTGTATAGAACAATGTTTGTTCATCTCTATGTTTTTCCAAAGTCTTGATAAAACTCTCATGTCGTTCCTTAAGATATTCATCCACATTAGCAGCTTTAAGGAATTTTTCTCTTTGACCTTTATAACTCTCTTTTGGAATTCCATGAAGATTACTGACCAAAATTTTATGACAAGTTTTTTCATCGAGATTCTCTGCTAAACGATCAATGACTTGTTTAGTAATAACTGGTTTATTCTCTGCTAGAGTTCCTAGAGCTGGAAAATCAATACCATTTAGTATTTCTTTACCCCTTTCTTCTCCAATGACTTCAAATAACTCTTTAGCTAAATTCTCGAGTACATCACTACCATCTAATAATTCATATAAAGCAATAAGCATCTCATTATTACCTGAAAAATAACAATACCTTATCAAAGCATAGAAGGTTACTTTCTTATTCTTACCAGTATCAATCAAATAATCAGCATATAGATGAACATCATCCTTATTTGCTAAATCTATCTCACTCTCTTCTTCTTTTAGAAAATCATTAAAATCATTTATAATTTTAATAGCTTCCTCAATCGTTTCATCACTATAATTTCTTTCTTTGCCAAATTTCTTGAAACCTTCAATATTCATTTTTAATCTTCCTCTTATTTACAATAATTATCTTAATATGAATTTAATAGATTTCTTATCATACTATGAAAATCTTTTCCTTTTTTCTAGTAAATTTATCCTTTGAAAGTTTTTAATTGGATATAGTCGAAAATATTACTTACTTTTGGTTAACTCTCCAATCAGTAAAAGTATTTAGGAGAAAATAGAGTATTACTAATTATAAAATGAAAATACAATACAAGCAAGCAAAAACGCTTATTCGACATAGCGGAGTATCAGTTTTTTCTTGGTCAGAGATTTATTTGAATCCTTATCAAGGCTGTTATCACAATTGTGTATATTGTGATGGAAAGAGTGAACATTATCACATGCATGAACAATTTGGTGATCTAATTTATGTAAAAGAAAATGCCCCTCAGCTCTTTGAGAAATTCCTCAAAAATAAGGGGTTTCAATCTGTTCATAGTAATAAGCAATCTGCTATTGACCAATTTTTTCCTACTTTGAAAGCTATACCAGAATCTAAGAATTTACCAAAGTCCATCATTACCATTGGGGGAGGTGTCTGTGATGTATATCAACAACCTGAAAAGGTAGTCAAGATGACTAGACGACTACTTGAGATAGTTTATGATTATCAATTTCCCTTATGGATTCTAACGAAAAATGATCTTGTTTTACGAGATATTGATTTAATCAAGAAAATAAATGAAGAGACATATGCCTGTGTAAATTTTACGATTACCTTGAATGATGAGCGTGCTCAAAAGATCTTCGAGCCTAGAGCAAGTACTACTTCTGAACGTTTTGAAGCTATTCGCACACTTCGAAAGGAAGGAATTCATTGTGGGGTGTTTTGTTATCCGTGTCTTCCGTTCATTGGTGATACAGAAGAAAATATTGGATCGATTTATCAAAGAGCTAAAGAAGTGGGGGTTGAATTTATCTATTGTTGTGGCTTAACATTAAAACCAGGTAGAAATAAGGAAGATTTCATGCAAACACTATTGCTTAATTATCCAGAGATATACCCAAAATATGAAATTCTATACGGTAATAATAACAAATATGGTATTTACGATTTTAATGAATTCAAAAAGCTCAATCTTTTGAGACCATTACATACAGGTTATAAATATGGATATGAACTTGGATTAGATTATACCGCTAAAAGATATATTCCGAAAGGAAGAATAACCTCGAATCTACAGATATCGGAATTATTACGACGTATTATTTATTTACAAAGTGAAATAATTTACTTGCCAAGATATGAGATCATTCCTTTTAGTAATGCAGCACGTTTAGTTGAAGACTCAAAAAGAGATTTCGGTACATTCTCAGATGAGGATTTTGCAAGTATACCTACACCAAATCATGTACAAGAAATCATTAAGGAATTCGTACAAACCGGTGAAAGTTCATTTTTGAAGGATTTGGAAAGAAAAGCGTATGATATTATTGTAGAAAGAAACTATTAATTGCCTATTTTAGCTATAAACTTTAAAAATGATAAAATGCTTATTGACAAAAATATTCCAACGATAATAGCTATTATTAGGAGATAGTAATGTCAGATAAACAGGATGATAACTATAGTATAGAGCAATTTGTTTTGAAAGATGATGATTTCAAAACCTTTGCTGAACTTATTTCTGAAGCATTTCTTGCTGATGAAGCTGCGTTAGAAGGTGGTGCTACCATAATTTTTTCTGAACAAACTTTTAGAACATTATTTGGTGCGCCAGGTATTTCTAGAGACTTAATGGTTCGAGCACGCTATAAACCATCAAATGAAATTGTAGGATTTTTAGGATCGATTAACAAAAATCTTTCAATCAATGGAAAGATCTACAAAACTGCTATTCCCTCATGGTTAGTTGTTCATCCAACTCACCAACGACATGGTTTAGCCAAAGAAATGGGAAAGAAAATGTTGGAGATAGGAAAAGTAGCTGGATATCAAGGAGGATTTTCCTTCCATGAACCAGATCAACATGGAATAGATGCTTCTACAGCAGTAGCTCGTGAAACTAATACTCCACTAGTAAGATTGATTTCATTGAACAAATTTGTTATTCGTGTTTTTGATACAAAAGCAGTAGCATCTGTTGTTAAAACCAAATGGTATGAGAGACTTGTTTTTAAATTAAAGGAAAAAGTTGGAAAAGTTGAATCAACAAAAGTACGTCTTTACAAAGAAATTGATTTTGATCAGATATATGAATTAACAATGGATTTAGTGAAACAATCAGAAATTTCTATTGAACCAGACTACGAAGATATGAAATGGATGTTAACAAATCCAAATGTGCTTTGTACGGTGCATGAAGATGTTGACGGTAAAATAAATGGGTATATTTTAGCTTGGGAATTCACTACAGCTGGATTTGGTAATAGTATTCCTTTTGGTTGGTTAGATACTGTCCATGCTTATAAGTTAAATAAAAAAGAAATAAAAGATTTAGCTAATTTCATAAGCAGTAAGGCGATAAAACTAGGCTGGAAAGGATTACAAACCCCATATATACCTTATTTTGACGCAAAACCATTTATTAGAGCCAATTTTATTTTCTTTGCTAAAAAAGTATGGATTGACCTCTTTAATTGGTCGAATATACCTATTCCTGAAAAACCTAAATCAATGTACTTCTATTGGCGTTAAAAAAAATGAAAGCTTGGGATAAGAAAAATTTCTTATCTCAAAAATTATTTATTGGCAAATACTTCTTCTGCAGGTTGGATAGGTTCATCAGTATATTCAAATTGACTATTATACAACTCCGCATAGAATCCACATTGCGCAAGAAGCTCAGCATGTGTTCCTTGTTCAACAATATCACCATCTCGAATAACTAGTATCAAGTCAGCATTTCGAATTGTTGATAAACGATGAGCAATTACAAAACTGGTTCTGTTTTTCATCAAATCATCCATTGCTTTTTGGATTAAAATTTCTGTTCGAGTGTCAACTGAGCTTGTTGCTTCATCAAGAATAAGTATTCTAGGATCAGCTAAAACAGCTCGTGCAATTGTTAATAGTTGCATTTGTCCTTGTGAAATATTTGTAGTCTCTTCATTGATTATCATATTATAACCCATAGGTAATGTTTGAACAAACCTATCGACATAGGCTGCTTTTGCTGCATTAATAACATCCTTATCAGATGCAGCAGGTCTACCATAGCGTATATTTTCCATTATGGTGCCATTAAATAGCCAAGTATCTTGAAGAACCATACCAAAATTATTACGCAAATCATGACGTGAAGCATTTCGAATATCAATATCATCAAGTAAAATCACTCCATCATCTAATTCATAAAAGCGCATAAGTAATTTAACCATAGTGGTTTTTCCTGCACCGGTAGGTCCTACAAGAGCAATTTTCTGTCCTGGCTTAGCTATTGCAGAAAAATCTTGAATAATAGTTTTATCAGGATTGTAACCAAATTTAACATGCTTGAATTCTACGAGTCCTGTAACTTTATCTAATTTCACTGGATCAGCTGGATCTTCAATTTCTTCAGATTCACCAAGAAATTCAAAGACACGTTCCGAGGCAGCAGCAGTTTGTTGAAGAACATTTGAAATATTGGCTATTTGAGCAAGAGGTTGAGTGAATGAACGTACATATTGAATAAAAGCTTGAATATCACCAACGGTAATGGATCCTTGACTGCTTAAGTAACCACCAAAAATCGCTACAGCAACATAACCAAGATTACCAATAAAGGTCATCAAAGGCATCATTAATCCTGAGAAGAATTGTGATTTCCAAGCGGATTTGTAGAGTGTACCGTTATAGCCTTCAAAAGTTTCAAGGCTTTTCTTTTCACCATTAAAAGCTTTTACAACTACGTGACCACCAAACATTTCTTCTACATGACCATTGACTAGTCCAAGATATTGCTGTTGTTGGTAGAAATGCTTCTGTGATCTTTTCACTACAACAAGAACCATTAAGCCTGATAAAGGTACGACGGTTATTATTACTAAGGTCATCTTCCAACTTATAGTGAACATCATAATTAGAATACCCAGTAGTGTTATTATTGATGATATAATTTGAGTGATACTTTGACTTAAAGTTTGGTTAACGGTATCTACATCATTAGTTATTCGTGAGAGAATATCTCCATGTGTCGTACTATCAAAGTATTTGAGTTTCATTCGATTTATCTTTTCAGAAATATCTTTTCGTAATTTATAAGAAATATTTGTGGAAACTTTTGCCATAATCCACCCTTGAATATATGAAAGAATAGCTGAACCACCATAGAGACCAAGTGTAATGAGTAATATTTTACTGATATACTTGAAATCAATTGAACCGGTTCCTTGAATTGTGGCTATTAATCCTTCAAATAACTCGGTAGTAGCTTTACCAAGGATTTTAGGTCCTACAATATTAGCAGCAGTTGAAGCAGCAGCGATTATTATTGAAACAATTATTATTCCTTTAAATTTACCAATGAATTGAAGCAATTTTTTCAATGCTCCCTTGAAATCTTTGGGTTTTTCTCGATTCATCATTCCTCGCATAGGTCCACCCATAGGACCGCCTCTTCTAGGCTGACTGGAACCTGGACCGTGACTCATGAGAATCCCTCCAATTCAAGTTGTGAAATAGCTATTTCTTTATAAATCTCACATGTTTCCATTAATTCTGAATGAGTACCAAGACCAACAATTTTACCTTCTTCTAAAACGATGATTTGCTCAGCATCTTTAATTGTGGAAACACGCTGGGTTATCATTAAAACTGTACTGCCACCTAATCGCTCCTTGAGCGCTTTTCGGAGAGCAGCATCTGTTTTAAAGTCAAGCGCTGAAACGCTGTCATCGAAAATGTAGATGGGTGGTTGCTTAACCAGTGCGCGAGCAATAGAAAGTCTTTGTTTTTGACCTCCTGAGACATTTATACCACCTTGGGCAATTTCAGCATGTATGCCTTCAGGTTTTGAAGAAACAAATTCCATAGCTTGAGCTATTTCCAAAGCGGATTGCATAGATTCCTCTGTAGCATTTTCATCTGCAAAAAGCAAATTGGATTCAATGGTACCAGAGAATAAAGAACTCTTTTGAGGAACATAGCCGATCTTGTCTCTAAGGGCATTTTGAGTAACATCACGGATATCTATACCAGCAATACGAATTGAGCCACCACAGACATCATAAAATCGTGGTATAAGATTAATTACTGTAGTTTTACCACACCCCGTAGCACCGATTATTGCAGTTGTTTGACCAGGCCTAGCAGTAAAACTAAGATTTTGTAAAGCATTTTTCTTAGCACCAGGATATTTGAAGCAAACGTTTTTGAATTCAATAATTCCTTCGAATTTTTCTGGGAATGTTTTTGGATTTTCAGGATCTTTAATTTCAGGTTCTGATACTAATATTTCAGTAATACGTCTGCTTGAAATCACCGCTCGAGGTAAAATAATAAACATCATGGTAAGCATTAGAAAAGCCATAACAATTTGCATTGAATACTGCATGAAAGCTAACATATCGCCTACTTGCATGAATCCATCTGCTACTTGATGAGACCCAACCCATATTATGCTTAATACTAGACCATTCATAATCAGCATCATCAAAGGCATCAAAATTACCATTAATCTATTTATGAATAAGATAACTTTAGTTAAGTCAAGATTAGCCTTATCAAATCGATTTTCCTCATGCTTTTCCATATTGAACGCTCGGATAACCATCATTCCTGAAAGATTTTCTCGTGAAACTAAATTAAGACGATCAGTTAACGATTGCATTCTATTGAATTTCGGAAGTGCCACTAGAAAAACGATTAGTACTATTACTAATAAAATTAAAACTGCTAATCCAATGAGCCACCACATTGAAGTATTCTTATTAAGCGCTCGAATGATTCCACCTATACCTAATATTGGTGCATAGAATACCATTCGTATTATCATCCCAACAACATTTTGTATTTGTGTAACGTCATTAGTTGAGCGGGTAATAAGTGAAGCTGTAGAAAATTTATCGAACTCTATATTTGAGAAATTTTCAACTTTTTTAAAGATATCAGTACGTATATTACGAGCCATCCCTGCAGCTGTTCGTGATGCTAGGAAACTTACACTAATAGTACATATCACTGACAGCAAGGTCATTAGCAACATTAACCCACCTATTTTGAGAATATATCTACTTTGGATTTTATCTACATCCATTCCTATTACTTCATATTCCAACCGTGTTTTCATAACTGCAACTTGGTTGAGCGCTGATTCTCCTAATACTGAATAATATTGTGAAATTATATTGATAATTAATGTACGATTTTCAAAAGATAGAGTACTTAAAAAGCTGAAGAAAACTGATTCGGGTGGGAGTGTAGTTACATTAAATCCTAATGCAGCAAATATTTCTGTAGCATTTTCTGGATTAGCATATGCTTGTTCTAGAGTAAAAATTACAACAAGAGGTTTCACTAATACTTGATCCAGCATTTCTAAAGTAGCTTTTTTGACTTTATTCAGAGTGTAGATGGATTCATTCACAAGAATCGGGTAAATTTCTTTACTGCTCTCATAATTTGTTGAATTCTCATCTATAAGTGTATATTCAGCAAGTACTGAAGTCTGGTTTTCTGGGTTCATGAAAATAAAAACTCTCTCTAATTCACTTTGACGGATCGCAACAGGGGTAGCGTATTCTACACCTCCTTGTTGAAGACCTGTATCAACAATATTGGAGAGATAATCTGGTAAAGCTAGGTCCAAATTTGCTTGAGCAAATAATAAACCGATGGAGATAAAAACCATTATTAAATATGGTTTTGAATATTTCAATATTTTAAACATTGTCGATTTTTACTCCTAATTATATTGTTATTTCTTTGTTTAATCATCTTCCTGAATTTGTATATCAAACGAAGCAGCAAGTTTATTGAGAGAAGCTAAGGTATCTTCCAAAATCTTTTGAGTTTCCTTTGGCGCTTTTCGTACTAATATCAAAATAATACGAGACGTTTTTCTCATATTTTTTATAATTGATTGAATACTTTCTTGTATTACTGCTGATTCTTCCGAATTAGTAATTTCTCCAACCATTTGAACAAATGAAAAGAATTGAGAAAAATTTTCTGCCATGTGTTTTCGCATTATTTGCTGAGTTTTATCGAAAAAAGCCATTCCTTGTTCTGTTATAGAGTATATTTTTTGAACTCGTCCTTTTTCGATTTTTTCTTCAGCAACAACCAAATTTTCAGTTTCCATGGATTTTAAAGAATTATAAACAGCTGTTTGGCTTGGTTTCCAGCCGAATTTTTCGTCAATTAAAGCAGTTAATGCATATCCATGAAGTGGTCCTTCTGATACTATTTGCATGAGTATCATACTGTCGAGTACTTTGGTTGGAGAGAAAATCGGAAACATACGCGATATCGCAGTTGTGTGATATATAAAAATTGTTATATACATTATTAATAATGGTTATTCTAATAGAAAAAGAAATTTTGGGATAAGAGAAATTTCTTATCTCATTTTTTCTAGATAATATTCATTTGGTTTATAGGTTAAAGGCCATTCTGGGGCATTGTTTAAAATAGCTTCTATCTGTTCTAAAACATCTTTTGTTAATTCGACATCTGATGCTTTAACATTTTCAATGACATGTTCTGGTTTTGTTGCACCAATTATTGCCGCAGATATTTCAGATCTTCGTAATATCCAAGCTAAAGCTAATTGACTTGTAGTTATTTCTAATGATTTAGCTAAATCTCCTAATTGCTTTAATTTATCAACACTTTCAGCTAAATATTTTTGAACTGTTTCTGATTTTTCCCCACGACTACCAGCAGGTATACCAGTATTGTATTTACCTGTCAACAATCCTTGTGCTAACGGGGACCATACTGTAAGCCCCATTCCATGAGTCTTTGTAACAGACATAATCTCTAACTCGATATATCTATTCAACATATTATAGAGTGGTTGCTCAACAATTGGTTTATGAGCATGCAATTCTTTTGCAACAGCATTAGCTCTTTCTAATTGAGCTGCAGTCCAAACAGATGTCCCCCAATAGTGAATCTTACCTGCGTGGATAAGATCATCTAATACTTCAATTGTTTCCTTTACTGGGGTCATATAGTCATACCTATGCATATAATAAATGTCAATATAATCAAGTTCCAATCGTGATAATGTTCCCTCTATTGCATTGATGATGTTTTTTCTACTTAAACCCCATCGATTAATATTATCATTCATAGGCCAAAATACTTTACTTGATATAACTAGATCCTTTCTGTCAACAGTTCCTTCTTTCAAGAATTCAGCAATAACTTCCTCAGCTTTTCCTTTTGCATAAATCTCTGCAGAATCAATAAAATTAATTCCTTGCTCAATAGCTGTTGCCATACATTTTTTAGCTGTTTCATTTTCAACAGTTCCACCATAGGTTAACCAGGAACCTAAAGCTAATTCACTTATTTTTAGACCACTTCTACCAACTTTTCGATATTTCAATCAAAAAACCTCATTAATGTTAATTATTTACTTAAAATAACAATCTCTCGAGGTTATTTTAAATTAAGTGAATTATAAAGTAAGAAACTAGGGATAAAAAAGTTCTTTTTTTATAACAAACCTAAAAAAAATAAATTAATGTAATTATGTCGATAATAAAAAAAATTTTCCAATCACTAAGTAGCTCTATCAAACAATATATTTTATATAGACCATTTACCTCTTTGATTATAGGAGATTGTCAAATGAAGATTCTTTATGGAATTAATACAAATGGCCAAGGACATATCAATAGGTCTCGGGTGTTTATCGACCAATTGATACAAGACGGTCATGAAGTTCACGTATTACTATCTGGTAAAGAACCTCCAAATTATGCTTTTGGTTTAGCTCCGAAGACATTCCATAAACCTGGTATTATTGATCTTTATAAAAATAATAAAGTTGATCTTAATAAAACAATACAAGCTAATCTAATCAATATTGGTGATTATCTAAAAGCACGTCGTGAATTGCTAGAATTACATGCCAAAGAAAATTATGATGCTATTTTCTCTGATTTTGAACCTTCATCTTCAACACTCGGAAGAAAAATTGGCAAACCGGTTATATGTATAGATCGACATCATGCTGTTTTTCATCCAGCTGTGGAAACTAGTCCCGGAAAAGGTTATGATAAAATTGCTATGAGAATTGCTATTAATGCTATGATACCTTACTATAACCATTGTTACGCTCTTGATTTTACTCAATCAGTAGAAACTTGTGATGATATTACATTATTTCCTTTAGTCTGGAAAAGTGAATTTAATAATTATGATGTATCATTAGAAGATCATTTTGTTGTTTATCTTTCATGGTTTGAACAAGATGAGCTTATAGGAGTCTTTTCGAAATTTCCAAATGAAACCTTTCATGTTTATGGTTTTAATAAAGAAAAGAAAATCGATAATATTCACTTTAAAGCAACTAGTCGTGATGGTTTTCTAAAAGATCTTGTTTCTTGCAAAGCAGTTATTGGAAATGCTGGTTTTAATTTAGCATGGGAAACATGTTTACTTGGGAAATTGATTTGGACAATTCCTCTAGAAAGTCAATTTGAACAAGTAACAAATGCTCATAGATTACAAATTTTAGGTCAAGGTTATAGCTCAAATAATCTTTCCGTAGAGGATTTTAGTGATTTCCTTGATTGGGCTGAGGAAAAACAATATATAAACAAGAATACACTTACCATCAAGCAACCTTCAGATTTATTATCACTTGCTTATGATTTTCTCGAAAAATATGAACGAGAAAATTTCCCAAAACCAAGACAAATTAAAAAGGGAATAAAATATGATCTAAATCCTTGGCGTATGAAACAAGATATTCGTAAAGAAGTAAAATCAGATGAAATAAATTAAACGATATTTTTGTAAATGAAACTATTTTTTACTATTTGTTTATTTCATAAATCTAAAGGTGGTAATGTTTCATCATTAAAAATAGTTAAATCATCGTCATCTTCTAAGACTTCAAGAAAATTCAAATATCTATTGAAGCAGAAATTAAAAACTTCAATTTTTAATTTTTCAGGATTATCTTTATAGTCAGTTACAAGATTTAATACTTTTGCAGATAATACTGCATCACCTAACACATAATGGATCCATATAGCAATTGCACAATCGAAATCATTTTGATCATATTTACAAAGGCTGGGAAAAATCTCTTCTGGTTTCAAATTGGATAAAGCTTCAACAAGTTCATCGAGATTATGTATTTTTAATAACTCATTCCCCTTATCATCTCTAATAATGAAAGCATCATCCTCATTTGGAGATCCTCTTGCCATTTTTGCTAAGACGTGTAGATCGGTTATTTCTGCCATAATCCAGTCATCCAAGAATAAATTAAATATGTCTCTTATTAAGGATTATCTAATAGGAAAGAAAAAGAATGAAAATGGTCAACTCGTTAGTTGTAATTGCCAATCAACAAGTGACCAAATTGCTACTATAGTAATCACTACAGCAAATAGTATTTTTAATGGATCAGCTTTAATTTTCTTAGCGAAAAGTGCACCAAGTTGTGCTCCAATTATGATACCAGTCGCTAAACCAGCAACATATGGCCACCAAATTCCTTCTGTTACCGATGTACCAGTATAAGCAGTAGTGATTGTAATTACTTTTGTAAATATCATTATAAAAACTGAAGTTGCTGTTGAGAAATGAATAGGTAAACCAATTAGGAGATTTAGTACTGGAACCATCACAATTCCTCCACCAACACCAACCATACTTGCTACAAAACCACCTAGAATATTTATTGGTGTGAGATAAAGTTTAGCTGAATATTCCCACTTTTTATTTGAATTATCAATAACAACTCTGTTAAGAGTTAATTTATCCAAGAATAATTTATATCTTGTAGGTTGTACATCAGTACCTTTTACTTGAGGCTCAGGATTCATTAGATTTTCAGTTTTCAAATCATTTGTTTGAGCTTTCATTGCTTTTCTCTTAGTAGCTATTACTTTATAGATCATTCTTGCGGATGTAGCTAATAATAAAATAACAAAAAAGAATAATACTATTGTTTCACCATTAGCAGTTGCTTCTATTTTTTGTTGAGTAAATTTACCTAAATAGGAACCAAGCATAGTGAATGGAGCACTAGCTAATCCAACAACATAATCAATTTTCCTTTGAATTGCAAAAGCAACTGATCCGGAAATGGCAGTAAACAAAATAACAGTACTTGATATGGTTGTTGCATAAGTAATATCATTGCTAATTGGATTTGAAAAAAGGAATATACCAAGTGCTAAAGTTGGAACCATTAGAACACCACCACCTAGTCCGGTAATTGCTCCAAAGATACCAACAGCTATACCAATGGGGATTAATATCAAGAAAACAAATACTAAATCCATTTAGGTTACTTCCAGTGTAAAATACGAGTTTGTTTTAATATCTATAGATAAAATTCTTGTGGTAGGTAAGAAATTGAGAAAAATATTCAGTCATTTATGGTGTATGGTAGTATAAGGTAATACTTCGATTTTATTACAATTCATACAGCGATATCTTTTGAAAAGTTGTTCATTAATTTTAGGGTTATCAGTAAAGAATTGAAGCATTGCTTTCATATCGTTTTTTGTTATTCTACCACTATTTACAAGTGATTCAAGTGTTTGTTCTGCTACATCTCTGTGTACTAAGAAATCCCCTTGATCCTTCATGAAATCTTTAAAACGAATCTCTACTCTCATAAGCATTTTGCATTTTTCGCAAACAGGGTGATGTTCTTGTTCAACCTCATCACTTATGAGTTTCTTGAATGTTCTTTCATTAAATTCTGATACTCGACCTGCTTCATTGCTATGCTTTAAATATCGCCAAACAAACCAAATGATAAAAATTCCTGCTAAAACTCCCAAAGCAGGTAATAACCAATTTAGTACTATCTGAGCGGTAATCTCATTAATTGTTAGTAATGTTGATTTTATAAACAATGAATTTCCACCCTAAATCGGTTATTTAATAGTATATTGTTAAATAAATTCTATCTTAATTAGGTTTGCTTTACTCGAAAATTTAACTTGATTGTTATGTGAAATTTTGCTTATAATAAGTACATAAATCAGTTAGAAAACAATTCCCACATAATGGTTTAGCCGCTTTGCATACTTTTCGTCCATGTTCAATTAGATTGATATGAAAACTATAGATATCATTCTCTGGAATTAATCCCTTCATTTGTTCTTGAGTTTCCTCTCGAGACTTTGTAGAAACTAATCCTATCCGATTACTTAAACGATGAATGTGAGTATCTACAGGCATTATTGGCATATTAAATGAAAAAATTAGTACACAAGCAGCAGTTTTTGGTCCTACACCATCTAATGATACAAGATATTTTTCAGCTTCAGCTAAGGTTAATGAAGAGAGAAATTCAAGATCTATCTTTCCTTCTCTCTTTTTTATTTCAGCGAGACTTTTTTTGATTTTTCTTGCCTTTGTATTAGCTAATCCCCCTAAACGAATTTCCTTCACTATCTCTGAGTCTTCCGCTTTTAACACATCATCCCAATTCTTGAATCTTTCAGTTAAATTTGCATAAGCTCGTAGACTATTTGTATCGGTAGTATTTTGTGAAAGTATGGTACGAATTAATTCTCCTACAGGTTCACGCCATCGCTCCCAAATCTTAACTCCATATTGCTCATCTAATCTACGAATTACTTCTGCAATAACATTCAATAATTTCACCCAATAAGCTAACCAAGATATTCGTTCATTTCCTTGTTTCTTTTTTCATGAAGGTGCTAAAATACATGCATTCATCAGGAGGAATCGACATAGTGTCAGTAAGGTCTTCTTCAGTGAGAATGATTGGAGCACCTCTGATTAATACGAAAGGAACCTTTTCATCTACTTCGCATGATAAAATTTCAGCTGCAGACATAAGATTGTCAGCAATAGCTCGACGAGTCATTTTCATTTCTCTCCCGAACAAATCTTTTCTACCACGATCATCAATTACAGGAACAAAACCAGCAACACCTAATGCTAGGCCACTTGTTCCACGTCTTAATGGTTGAACTCGACTATCACCGATAATAACTCCTACCCGACAATTAAATTTCTCTTGTAACATATGTTGAATGTCTCGAGCAATTTTTGATGGATTGGGTGGAAGAAGAATAATTGACCCCAAGGGAGCATTGCTTTGATCAGCTCCGGCATTTGGCAAAACATTCCCATCTTTTCTTGTTAATAATGCACCATAACATGCACCCATTACTTCATCTGATTCTCTTATAGAGACTTCCATAAATTCTGGTGCTAATTTTGTTATTTCAGAATATTTCTTTGCTTCTTCTGAAACGGTTATTTCATCTTTATTGATCAATAATCCTAATGTAACGCTAACAACTTTAGATGAGATAGTAAGAACATCTCCATCTAGTAATTTTACTTTGGCTTTTTCCAGTGCTTTTAAAATTACTTCATGTAAATTATCACTTGTTGTAATTATCGGTGTGCTTAATGGTATTAAATGCATACTTCTTGACTCCTGTATTTTGATGGAATATATCTTCTATTTTTCTTTTGGTTTAATTATCATACCTTCCCTATTTTTAGCATCAATTCTAATAGTTATTGGTTTATTAGTTCTTATATGTCTCACAAATTCGAGATCAGTTATAACGGGTTGCTCTTTCAACCATTTCCAATCAATAAAATGATTCGCTAAATTATATTTGATATGTAAATACCCAATGTTAGAGGTAACAATGTTATGGAAAAAATGACTCCCTTGTGAGAAATCTATTTGGAAATCTTCGAGCCCTGCTTCAACAATGGTTTTAGCGTTACTAATATTATGCCAATTTACAGGGATGCCTAAAAACCTATCAGAGGTTCCCCATCGCCCAAAACCAAATAAGAGATATTTACGATTTTCAGTCATTAGCTGTGCATTTATCTTATTTATCTCTTGAACCATTGCTAATGTTTTTGTTTTATCAAAAGTTTCTGGTTTAATGTAAACTATATCACTAATATCTTTTCTGAAAAGATTTCCAGATACTTGATTAGAATAAGCTAATAATTGTTTTACTTCATAAGATTCCATATTTTCCTCAGAAAGCATGGATTCTTGTTGTAAAAATGGTCTTATTTGTAGGAGATAGAATTTACTAATTTCTTTAGAGGAATTGCCAAAATTACCAGCAAATTCTATTTCTATAGAGCACCCCATAGCTTTTTCTCCAATTATAAGGATTTTTGATATTAAATTAGCTAACGGCATGGTTTCCAATTGTAACTGTTTATTGAAGGTTATAACAGGAGAACCATTACCATGATAACCTATTTGTAAAGAATTATCAGTGAAATGAAAAGTATCAGCAACTTGGGATAATGTTTTATCCTCAATTGCCACATCTAAACCATATTTTTGTACGAAAGGATCATCTTTCAAAACATCAAAATCTCTTTTTGAGAGATCAATAGCGTAAAAGTTTTTCTGGCTGGAATCTAATAATTTATCAGGAGTTGCATGGAAATTTATTTTAGGATATTTTGGACAGAAACGAACAGATGCTCCACCATCTACAATAATTCTTCCTAAACCCAAAGCTAGATGAGCTATTCTATCCTCGGGGACCATATACTCACCAAATGGATAATAATTATATGAAGCTGCTGTCCCGGAAAAATCTGGGTAATAACGCTCATGATGTTCCTTTCCTACAACTTCTTGAATTACAACTGCCATTTTAGACTCTTCTACAGTTTGACCTATAGTTTCAGCGTATGAGCTAGCTACTTGTAGAAAAGGAGAAGCAAATACCAATTTTATTGCTGTGCATAATTGTTCTAAATTTTCTTTGGCATTTTTACTATTATTTGGAATCATATAGGTGCTAAAAATACCTGCAAAAGGTTGATAAGCAGAATCTTCAAGAAGGCTTGATGAACGAATTGCTAGAGGATTTTTTAAATCTTTTAAGATAAATTCTAAATCATTGACTAAACTTTTAGATAGTTTTGCTTTTACGAATTTATCTCGTATTTCCTCATCTTTGAATCCTGAGTAAGCTAAATCATACAAATTATTTACTTCCATAAAACTATCGAATTCTGCTGTTCCGATAACCATTGTTTTAGGAATTTCAATATCAATCATCTTGAATTCATCTTGAATAAGAAATGAATTCAGCAAGAACATTAGAAAAGCTAAACCTCTACCCTTGCCACCTAAAGAACCAGGACGTAATCGTAAAAATAGTGTTTCAGGATGGTAATTATCACGACTAAAATCACTTATGATCCCTCGAGTTTTTTCTAGAACCACTTCATTTATAGTAATTAACAAGAAATTGCGCAACTCTTCATGATCGAATTCTGATACTTGTCGAGGCTTAAGTTTCTGTGCTATTTCAAATTCACCGCGCGCACTTAACCAATTTGAAAAGTGATCATTTTTACCATGATAAATCAGTGATTCAATAGGTACTCTATTAATTTCTTTGTAAAAACTGATGATATCACGTGCTATTCCAACAGTTTCACCTGAAGGAAGCTTAAAAATAAAATCACCAAAGCCAACACTCTCAAGTAACCATTTTCTTAAATCCCATAACATTCCATGTGACCGTTTGTAAATAAA